>Ga0308157_10000194_pt1 | contig 249023 bp, 177 predicted proteins | sample PhyBR1_FD_201035 | JGI IMG/M metagenome (GOLD analysis project Ga0308157, IMG submission 201035) | Phyllosphere microbial communities from UC Gill Tract Community Farm, Albany, California, United States - DLSLB.R1 | ecosystem: Host-associated > Plants > Phyllosphere > Unclassified | place... | reverse complement strand
AGTAGCATTCGCAATTTCGCAGAAAGTCTGGTTACCTGCTGTTGGTGCAGGCGTTGCAGTAATGGTTACCGTAATCGCTGCACGGCTTGCACTTTCGCAGCCATTTGCAGTTTGGCTCGCATAATAAGTGCCATTGGCTAAAGCAGTAGTCGAGGCTAAAGCTGTTCCACCAGTTGAAGTGCTGTACCATTTAATGCCAGTACCGGTTGCAGTTAAATTCGCAACAGTAGCATTCGCAATTTCGCAGAAAGTCTGGTTACCTGCTGTTGGTGCAGGCGTTGCAGTAATGGTTACCGTAATCGCTGCACGGCTTGCACTTTCGCAACCATTTGCAGTTTGGCTCGCATAATAAGTGCCATTGGCTAAAGCTGTAGTCGAGGTTAAAGCTGTTCCACCGGTTGAATTACTGTACCATTTAATACCAGTACCGGTTGCAGTTAAATTCGCAACAGTGGCATTCGCAATTTCGCAGAAGATCTGGTTACCTGCTGTTGGTGCAGGCGTTGCAGTAATGGTTACCGTAATCGCTGCACGGCTTGCACTTTCGCAACCATTCGCAGTTTGGCTCGCATAATAAGTGCCATTAGTTAAAGCAGTAGTCGAGGTTAAAGCTGTTCCACCAGTTGAAGTGCTGTACCATTTAATGCCGGTACCGGTTGCAGTTAAATTCGCAACAGTAGCATTCGCAATCTCGCAGAAAGTCTGGTTACCTGCTGTTGGTGCAGGCGTTGCAGTAATGGTTACCGTAATCGCTGCACGGCTTGCACTTTCGCAACCATTTGCAGTTTGGCTCGCATAATAAGTGCCATTGGTTAAAGCAGTAGTCGAAGCTAAAGCTGTTCCACCAGTTGAAGTGCTGTACCATTTAATACCAGTACCGGTTGCAGTTAAATTCGCAACAGTGGCATTCGCAATTTCGCAGAAGATCTGGTTACCTGCTGTTGGTGCAGGCGTTGCAGTTGTTACTGATACATCAAAAGTAAAAGTAGCTCCGGTACAACCATTATAGTTTGGAGTAACTGTATATCTTACCACAGCATTGGCACCTGAAGTATTCGATAAAGTTTGCGAAATAGGAGCCGAAACCGCTGTACTCTGATTCGAAAATCCCGTAGCTGTTCCACTAAGCAAAACCGCTGTCCAGCTATATGTTATACCATTAACGTTACTGGTCGGCGACACACTAAATGCAGAGCCCGAACAAGTAGATGTACCTGTAGCGCTGGCCGTTAGCGTTGGTACGACATAAACCGTAATGGTAAAAACATTGCCTGTACATCCTGAATATGTTGGCGTAACGGTATAAGTCGCTGTTTCAAGTGTAGTACCTGAATTGGTCAGGGTTTGGTTAACAGCCAGCTGGCTCGTTCCAGCAGTTCCGCCTGTAATATTTGATGACGATACAACCGGAGCAGACCAGGTATAGGTTGTTCCGTTTGGCACATCAACCGGACTAAAGTTAAAGTTGCCGGTTTTGCAGATATAATAAGTTTGGTTCGCAATTACCGGACGCGGAGTTACCGTTACTGTTGCGGTACCCGAAATGGCATTGGTACAACCATTGCCCGAAACAATTGCCCGGTAAGTAGTGGTAACCGGAAGATTGGTATAATTTAAAGTGTTAGTGGTATTCGCAATTGAAGTCCAGTTGATATTATCTGTTGATGATTCCCAGCGCACCACTGTTGCCGGCGCACCAGTTAAGGTTAAGGTTCCGTTAGAGCCCGAACAAACTGTAGCTGATCCTGTTATAGTTCCCGTTGAGTTAATCGTAACGGTATGTGTAGCAGTTTTATTCCCGCACGGACTGGCCGCTACAGCAGTAATAGTTGCAGTACCACTGTAATTTGCCGACCACGTTACATTTCCGGTTGAAGCATTAATAACCCCAGAAGTTGCAGGACTAATGCTATAAGTAATGCCGGTAGTATTGCTTGCAGTAGCCGGATAATTTTGGACATCTGCTCCCTGGCAACGTGTAGAAGTTGCACCAGCTGCAAATACCGGCGTTGTTGCAGCTGGCCGAACCGTTACCGATCCATTGGCTGTGGTGACGGTAACAGACAAAGCATATGTTGCTGTTATGGTGTAATTGTAAGTCCCTGCGTTTGATACCGTTCCGCTGTTAATTGTCAAGATGGTATTGCCCCCGGATGTAGTCGTACCATAGGTTAAACCCGAAGCACCTAAACCTGTAACCAATACTGCAGGTGTTCCGGTAATTAAATAAGTAATAGCGCTAGTGGTACCGCCTACGCAAATCGATTGTGCATCTGTTCCTGCTGCCGAAGTTAATACGATGTCAACTGGAGTAACACTGGCAGAGGCCGTATTGTTGGAGGTTACCGGATCGTTTTGCGGACTGGTTACCGTAGCCGTATTGGTATAATTACCCGAGCTTTTAACAATAGCTTTAATCGTTAAGGTTACTGTTTGGCCTGAAGCCATACTCCCTATCGACCATAAGCCTGCTGTCGGATCGTAACTCGTTCCGGCTGTTGCAGTATTCGAAACATAAGTATACCCTGAAGGAAGAATATCAGTTGCCGAAACACCAATCGCATTACCGGTACCTGAAACGGCTCCTGAAGCTACATCCGAATTTTTCACAGTAAGAGTAAAATTAACTGTAGCACCTTTCGCCGGTGATGGATTGTCAACAGTTTTATTCATTACCAGATCGATATTACACAAGGCAATGGTTACTGGTAGCGATTGCGAACTCACTCCGCAATCTAACATCGAAGTAATGGTATATGAACCTGATACCGCAGCACGATAGGTTGATGCAGTAGCGCCGGGGATAGCGACTCCGTTAAAATACCATTGGTAAGGAGCAGTACTATTCGGATCGGCACTCAATAAGGCCGAAGCACAATCTGACTGTAAATAAGTTGGTTTAACCGCTTTCTCCGGAAAAGGTGAAAGAAAGTTAGACATTGAAAAACCACCACCAGATTGTACCATTGCTACTGTTAACCTGCTGTTACTCGTAATAAAAAATGAGTTTGGGTTACCAATATTTGCGTTATCAAAATCAATGGCATATGCACCAGTACTTCCAAGTTGCCTGCGCGTACCCACACCCGAAATGGTTTCAATATCCGTATTCGTAAAAGCCGGGGAACCACCTGTTGTAGTCAGGTAGATTTTATCTGTCGGACTTTTGGTAACCAGATAAGCAAAGTAAGGCAAATCGCTGAGGTTATTGGCCCTGAATTTAGCTGTTTCAGCTTTTAAAGAACCTCCGCACGAATTTAAAGGAGCAAGGGTTGCAATATCCACTTCACATTGGTTCGCTGTTCCTGAATAAGCAACCACATTTTTTGTGGCCACAATCCTCGAGCCTGAAAACGGATCCCCTACCTGAACGTTACCGGTTCCTGTACCTGTTTCAATACCATTTGGAAAGGTAATAAAGCTACCCTCAGCAATCAAGTTATAATTATTGGTAGATTGAAGCACACCGTTATGATCAAAATTCATTACGGTTACATTTGTATTCGCTTCGGTAGCAATTACAGTTGTTTGTTCTGCAGTTTTATTCCCCTTTCCCCTGATTACCACGTATTCGCTACCTAACGAGCTAACCGGCGGAACCGGATTATAAGCACCATCACCACAGGCCTCCGGTGCATCTACGTTTATACCGGTATTCATTACCGCTGGTCCAGATGTTTCGACCAAATTTCCCATTTCTGCCTGTAAAATATAACTTTGGCCGGCATTTAATGTTGTTATGGCTACCCCATTAAGCTTAACCGTAGTATTATTTTCAATAGCTAAAACACTATAAACAGGCTTATTCGTCGAAACAGAGGCTGATACACTATTCAGAGTGCCGTCTCGATAGTAACCAACACGAAAAGCATTGCCAATTGCGGCATCACCAAAACTGAAAAGCGATGCATTTCCTTTAATATATTGGTCGTTGGCTGAAGTATAAGATCCCGAGGGAATATCATCTGAAGCAATATTGCGCACATTTACTGCAATGGGGTTGTTTCCTGTTACAATAATCCCTGCGGCATTTAAAATGGTATTAAGGCTGTTTTTTGCCAAACCCACCGGATCACCCGTGAACCTGTAAACCGCGGGTGTTCCGGGTGTAGGTGTTAGTGTTGTAATGAGGCTACCATCACTTTTCCGTACCGTTGCCGAAGTACCGGCAACATTGGTAGATACGATAATTTCATTTGCACTACTCCAATATTGCCACGGCGCCGGCGCAATATAATGTGTTTTATAGGTTTGTGCAGTAGTTGAAGAGGCTGAAAACATCAAAACCAATGACAAAATCACGAGTTTAAGATAATTTTTTTGGGGATAACCTGAGAAGAGGAGCTGTATCAATTTATTCATTTTCCACCTGGGAATAATAGGGTAATTATTGCTTAATAATTCTCATCCGATGAGCACTATATCTTTTTAAAAGACAGTTTCTCAAGAATAAATCCTATGCTTAGCTGTTAGCCTGATCAGGTTGTCAGCGCTGAAAACAAACGTGCTTGAAGGGATAGATACTATTTAAAAACTTTGTTCCGGAGATTGAAAAGTAAAAACTTTTTCAACATTAAGAGCCAAAAACTGTCTTTTGAATACTACAAAGTAAAGGAAAAAAGATAATATCATTTTGTACATCTAGTCATAGGAGTGTTTAAAAAGATGTTTTTTTGACAATAATCAACAACTAAGTTCTAACAAGTATTATTTATAATACATTTTAAGAGCAAAAACGTAAATTTTTGGACATAAAAAAGCGAAACAAGGGTTCAGGTTGATCCGCTGTTTCGTCCAAAAGCAATAACCAGAAAGCAGTAAGGAATGTTTAGATTTTGGCCCGTATACGGCTCAGTGTTTCCAGCCTGATGGCCAGAAATGATGCAATATGTTTTAAAGATACCCGGTTTATCAGATCAGGAAATGAAACCAGGAATCGTTTGTATCTTTTTTCAGCAGAAGAGATTCTGCACAGGTAGGCCCGTTCTTCAGCAGAACGGTAATATTGTTCCATCATTTTTCTCCCCACAATATTAGCCTCCGTAAAATTTTCGTAGAGGTATTCTGACAATACATGTGGAATAGCAATTAAGTCTACATCTTCTAATGCCTGCAAATACTCTTCCGAATCGCCATCTACCCATAAATTACGTATAGTTCCAACCACTTCATTTTCCTTTGCAATCCAGGTAGTAATCTCTGTGCTTCCATCTTTAATAAATCCCCTAACCACCCCCTTTACAATCAAAAAAAGAAATTTATTGCGGTCAACCGGCGAAACCAGATATTTATTCTTCTTATAGCTAATTGGAAAAGTATGCTGGTTGATGCGTTTTTCTATTTCATCATTCAGAGGATGAAATTTTTTAAAAATGGAGATTAAGGGCGAAAAATTGTTGTATTTCTTCCACCTGTCCTCATCAGATATGTTAACTGCGATCATAGAAAATACTATTGGGATAGACAATATTCTACTCTAATAGTAGAACTACTACGTAATAATAGGAAGATTGATTTTAAAAAAGAAGTTTTTTTTGACTTTACTCAATTTTAAGAAAGTGCTAAAATTCTTTTTCAACACCAAGACCAAATAAAGCAAAGTCATATTTAACCGGGTCAAAGGGATCGAATTCCTTTAAACGAGCGGTTAATTCTACCGCAGTTAACCAATCTGTTTGCTTCCGGCTAATCAATCCAAGCAGGCGCCCTACCCGGTCTACGTGCACATCACAAGGGCAAATCAGGTCTTTAGGTTTAAGCGTATCCCAGATCCCAAAATCAACGCCTTTATCATCAACCCGAACCATCCACCTTAAAAACATATTTAGGCGTTTACAGGTAGATTTTTGTCTTGGCGAAGAGATATGTTTTTTGGTGCGGTGCGGAAAATCATCGATTGAAAAGAAATACTCCCTGAAATAATTAAGACACTGTTCAATGGAAACCCGCAGCTGACCAGCTAAACAAACTTCTGAAGTATTAAATGGCCCCTCTACTCTATCTGAAACTTCCAGGTATGCATCAAGAAAAATTTCCTGTTGAGGTACAAAAGCTTGTTCCAAACTATCAAAACGGCTATAATGCATTTTGAAAAAGGAAATAAAATAAAGCAGATCAGTATCGTTAAAAGTGCGGTGTTTAAAGTTCAGTAAACGTTTTAAATCTTCATCGCTATGGTTCAGTACAAAGTCATAAGGTGCATTGTCCATCCGGCTCAGGAGTTCCCTGCATTTATTAATGATGGTTTTACGTTGTCCCCAGGCCAGTACTGCTGCAAAAAAACCTGCAATCTCGATATCCTGTTTTTTTTCAAACAAATGTGGAATACACACTGGATCATTCACAATAAAACCGGGCCGGTTATATTGCTCTACTTTATGATCAAGAAAATTTTTCAATTCGAGAAACTGCATACTGTTAAATTGGTATGAATAGAGCGCGGTTAACAATAAAACGGGTATACTTTACTTACAGAGATTTTCAAACACAGTTTATTACACTGAGTTTATCGAAGTGCGCGAGGTAAATCCCATTGCTACGAAAGCCCCATTGCAAAGCCAGTTTTTATCAGATGAAGCAATCTTAATGAATTTTACTCCATCGTTTAAGATTGCTTCATCTTTTCCCCTCGCAATGGCGGAGTTTTATTTTCTAGGCAAGGGCGCGTTCCAAATCTTCTAAAAGATCGTCGACATCCTCTACACCAACACTTAAACGTAACAGGTTATCGGTTACCCCAACTTTCTCGCGTTCTTCTTTCGGTATCGAGCCGTGCGTCATTGTAGCAGGATGATTAATCAATGATTCTACCCCACCAAGCGATTCGGCCAGCGTAAATACCTTAAACTGAGATGAAACTCTAAAGGTTTCCTGTAAATCAGCACCTTTTAAAGTAATTGAAATCATACCGCCAAAGCCACGCATTTGCTTTTTAGCGATATCATGGTTCGGATGGTCTTCAAAACCCGGCCAGTAAATTTTATCAACTTTAGGATGTGTTTTGAGATAATGCGCAATGCGTTCTCCATTTTCGCAATGTGCTTTCATTCTTAAATGAAGTGTTTTAATCCCCCTTAAGACCAAAAAAGCATCCTGTGGGCCCGGTGTTGCACCGCAGGCATTGTATACAAACCAAAGGTCTTTGTATAAAGCCTCATTATTGGTGACCAGGGCACCCATTACTACATCAGAGTGGCCGCCAATATACTTGGTTACTGAATGCATCACAATATCAGCACCTAAATCAATTGGGTTTTGTAAATATGGTGAGGCAAAGGTATTATCGACGGTAAGAATTATTTTTTTCTCTTTGGTAATTTTGGCAACTCCTTCAATATCGATAATCTGCATGGTTGGGTTGGTAGGCGTTTCTATCCAAACCAGTTTGGTTTTATCGTTAAGGTAAGGTAATATATTTTCAGGCTTAGCAAGATCAAGAAAATGGAATTTAATCCCGTATTTGCTATAAATTTTGGTAAAAATACGGTATGAACCACCATACAAATCATTTCCGGTAATTACTTCATCGCCTGGTTGTAATAAGCGTAAAACTGCATCGGTGGCTCCCATTCCACTCGAGAAAGCCAAACCATATTTAGCATTTTCTAAAGCAGCTAAACAATCTTCTAAAGCCTTACGGGTTGGGTTGGTCCCTCTCGAATACTCATAGCCTTTGTTATCGCCGGGCGATTTTTGCCAATAAGTTGAAGTTTGATAAATCGGAGTCATTACTGCTCCTGTTGTTGGATCTGGCTCCTGACCCGCATGTATAGCTTTAGTTGCGAATTTCATTTTTTATTAAATTTGAGATATGAGATTTGAGACTTAAGACGAGATTAAAATCTCAAATCTATTGTCCCGCATCTCAGATCTGTTTTTACTTTTATGATTCGAGAATTGAAATATGAGGTGTGAGACTAAATCCAAATCCCATCTCTTAAATCTCAGGATTCAAGTCTCAAGTCTAATTAATACGCTCTTGCAAACAACACCCTTTGCGTAGATGGTTTACCCGAATAAATACAAACGCCGTCTTCCAGTTTGTTATCTAAAGGAATACAACGGATGGTTGCTTTTGTTTCTTCTTTAATTTTTTGCTCTGTTTCTGGTGTTCCGTCCCAGTGTGCTGAAATAAAACCAGCTTTGGTATCTAACAACTGTTGAAATTCCTCATAAGAATTGGCCTCTGTAATGTGCTCATCACGATAAGCCAATGCTTTATTAAACATACTTTGCTGAATATCTTCGAGTAATTTGGCCACATAAATATCCAAACCTTCCTGCGGAACAGTTTGCTTTACCTTGGTATCTCTACGGGCAATTTCTACGGTTTTATTTTCCAAATCGCGACCACCAATCGCAATACGAACCGGCACCCCTTTCATTTCATAATCCGCAAATTTAAAACCTGGGCGTTGTGTATCACGGTCATCATATTTTACCGAAATACCCATGCCTTTTAAACGCATACTTAGCTCATTAACGTATGCCGAAATTTTAGCAAGGTCTTCATCACTCTTATAAATTGGAACAATGACCACTTGAACAGGCGCCAGTTTTGGTGGAATAATTAAACCCGAGTCATCACTATGTGCCATAATTAAAGCACCCATTAAACGGGTAGATACTCCCCACGAAGTTGCCCACACGTGATCGAGTTTACCATCTTTACCGGTAAACTTAACATCAAAAGCTTTGGCAAAGTTCTGTCCTAAAAAGTGCGATGTACCTGCCTGCAATGCCTTCCCGTCTTGCATTAAGGCCTCTATGCAATAAGTATCCAAAGCACCTGCAAAACGCTCGTTTGGCGATTTACGACCTCTGATTACCGGAACAGCCAGCCAGTTTTCGGCAAAATCAGCATAAATGTGTAACATGCGCTCAGTTTCTTCAATCGCTTCTTCGGCTGTGGCATGTGCCGTATGGCCTTCCTGCCATAAAAACTCCGCGGTACGTAAAAACAAACGCGTACGCATTTCCCATCTTACCACATTTGCCCATTGATTAATCAGAATAGGTAAATCGCGGTACGACTGGATCCACCCCTTATAGGTATTCCAAATAATGGTTTCTGACGTTGGGCGCACAATCAGCTCTTCTTCCAGTTTAGCTGTTTCATCTACCACAATGTTTCCGCTTCCATCATTTTTTAAACGGTAGTGTGTCACAACTGCACATTCTGTCGCAAATCCCTCAACATGAGAAGCTTCCTTAGAGAAAAATGACTTTGGAATGAATAATGGAAAATAAGCATTCTGATGACCTGTATCCTTAAACATTTTATCCAGTATTGCCTGCATTTTTTCCCATATAGCATAACCATTCGGCTTAATCACCATACATCCGCGCACTGCTGAGTGCTCAGCCAGGTCTGCTTTTAATACAATATCATTATACCACTGGGAATAATCGGCTTCTCGGCTTGTAATTTCTTTGCTCATCTTATGTATTTGGAACGTAATTTGTGTGTTAAAAACTGTAAAATTAGATGGCAAATTTATAAATTTATGCCTACAAAAGTTTAACAAAATATTATCATTTATTTAATTGTTGTTTTATGCGACTAATTAAATAGTTATATTTGACTATAATGCCTGCATCCCATGCACACACACAACTAAATATAAACACAATGAAACCAATTAAATTACTCCCCATTGTAATGATTGCTGCCGCGGGACTGGTGGCATCATGCTCTACATCAAAATTGGCCCAAAACAAGTCCAATGATGATGTTTATAACACTGTGGCTAAAGCCAAAGAAGTTGAAATTGTTCAGGCACAACCCCAACAACAGGCGCGTAATCAAGGGCAATATGACAACCAGGAATACGACGAATATTATGGCACAAGTAATCCTTATTACGATATGGATTACGCTTCAAGGATAAACCGTTTTTATAATGGTTATAGCTTTCAGGGCTATTATGACCCTTATTTCGATAATTATTATTACGGAAACAGCTATGGCGCTTCAAACTATTTAGGTTTCGGCCTGGGTTGGAGTAATGGTTATGGCTTGGGATGGGGTGGCGGATTTGGCGGAGGCTGGGGCTACGGCAGCATCTGGAACAACCCATTCTATTATGGCAACTATGGTTACGGCTGGAACAATCCATGGGGCTGGAACTCATGGGGACCTTACTCTTACTATGACCGTTACGGTTGGGGCGGAGGCGGTTACTACGGCGGTGGCTGGGGTGGCGGCTATTATGGTGGTGGTGTTTATACCAACAAAAATTACAGACCAAGACCAGGAAGTGATGACCGTGGTGTACCAAGATACGGAAGCACTGCCGGAAACGGAGGCAGACCAGGAAGATCAGGCATAGCCAACCAAAATGGTGGTATTTCTTATGCGCCTAATAATAATGCAGGCAGACCGGTAAGAAACCAGGCAACCGGAGGCTATACCCAGAATCAGGGAGCACAAAGTGGCAGACCAACCAGAAACGACAACTATTCACCTCAACAAGGTACACAAAGCAGCAGACCTACCAGGAATGAGAATTATAATCCTCCTGCAAGAACCGAAAGCAGACCAACCTATTCACCTCCACCATCAAGTGGCGGAAATGGCGGCGGCGGTGGTTCAACCGGTGGCGGTGGTGGCGGTTCAAGACCATCAAGAGCAGGTAGAGGTTAATCAATTTAAACACACAAGATGAAAAAATATATTTTAGCTTCGCTAGTAGCTACAGTAGCTGCTATGGGAACGGCATACGCCCAAAGTTATGCACCAGATGCTTATCGGTTTTCTCAAACCAATTACGGTTCTTCTGCCAGGTTTAAAGGGATGGGAGGCGCACAAATTGGCGTAGGCGGTGATATTGGTTCGATCAATGCTAACCCTGCAGGATTGGGCTTATTCACCAAATCCGAATTTAGTATCACGCCAGAATTTAATAGTGTTTCGAATCAAAGTGCTTTTTTGGGTAACAACATCAAGTCGGATAAAAATCAGATCAACCTTAATAACCTCGGCGTTGTTTTTTACAGCCCTGCTGCCAGAATGAAAGGTTCAGACGTAAGTAAAGGCCTGGTAAGCACTGTTTTTGGCTTAAGCTATACCAGAAATAACGATTTTCTAAATAATATCAGTTATAACGGCACCAACACAAATAGCTCAATCAGGGATGCTTATGTTGACCAGGCAAATAATTACGGCACGGATAACAGTATAGCCGGAGATGCTTACAACAGCTATTTAATTAATAAAAATACCCCTACTTTTCCTAATCAATATTCTGCTGAGCCCTATAACAATGCAACTTTTAAACAAAACTGGAATGAAGCACGTTTAGGTTCTACTTCTGAATTTAATGTTGCCGGTGCACTTAATTTTGGCAACAAAGTTTATATTGGAGCAACAGCCAGCTTCGTAAATGTAAAATACACAAGTGATGCTACATTTACGGAGTCGGGAATTGTTAATTCATATGATGATGGCGCGACTGTACCAATCTATAATGGAAATGAGAATTATAACCTTACCCATTTCAGAAATCAGGAAACAAAAGGTGGAGGTTTTAACCTAAAACTGGGAATGATTTTCAGACCAGTTAACGAGTTAAGAATCGGGTTAAATTTCCAGACACCAACCTGGATGAATCTGGAAGATAATACTGCTGAAACTTTACAGGCAAACACTTTAGGCAATGCAACAACCGCTCCTACAAACTCGAATAATGCAAGTAGATATTATACTTTCAGCTATAATTTACGTACTCCGCTCAAAGCTTCCGCAGGTTTAAGTTACGTTATTGGCGGTACGGCTTTAATATCTGCTGATGTTGATTATGTAGACTATTCTTCTATGCGTTTTTCTGCTGATAATAATTCCGATATTTCAACCATTAACAGCTCAAACGATTTTATTAAAAATTCATATAAGGAAACTGTTAACTACCGTTTCGGAGCCGAAGTGAAAGTAACTAATGAAGTGAGTTTAAGAGGTGGTTACGGCGTAAACGGAAGTGGCATTAAAGGTGGAGATAACAAATTTTATCAGGGCCAGTATTTCACCGGTGGAATTGGTTATAGAGTAGATAATTACTATTTCGATTTGGCTTATCAAAATTACAAAACCAATTTTAATTCAAGTCCTTACGAACTGAATGATTATTCAGAGCCTGTAGCGGATATTAAAAGCAACAGAAACAATGTTTTCTTAACTTTTGGTGTTAGGTTCTAGAAATTAATCACAATTTATACTAAGAAGCGTTCGTTTTTAATTAAAACGAACGCTTTTTTTATTAAACAAAAAAAGGATACCCAATCCTGGGTACCCTCTTCATTATTACTAACCTGTATTCATTTAATTGGCATCCCACCATAACCTATCGGTTATTTTTGCCTTTTGCTGTGGCTGTGGGTTGGCGGTAATTTCGGTATTCGGGTAAAGTACACGTCGCGGAATTTCTGATAGTGCATTCTTCACTTTGGTTAAAACCGGGAATCCGGTACGGCGCCAATCGGTATAGTTCTCTGCATTCAGAAAATTAGAAACCGACTTTTCTTCGATAATTAAACGAAGTGCATTAGCACTGCTCAGTGTTCCTCTCGAAGTGATATAGTTATTTATATCGTTATTACTCACCCCTACTTTGGTCATATGCTGTCTGATCCCATCCTGATAAAAAGGTTGTGCTGCTGCAAAGCCCGAAATTACCAATGTAGCTTCAGCCTTAAGAAACAATGCTTCAGTGTAATTTACAAGGTAATTGCTGGCATTGGCACCAGCGTAAAAATCGGCAGGAATCGAATAAGCCTCCAGACTTCCGATCTCATCTAAGCCAATCTGCCTGCCGGTATATAAACCGGTTTGCTTGGCAGGTTTAACCATTTTGCTAAGCCTGGGGTCGTTCCTGCTTGTAAAAGCATCAACAAAAGTATTGGCCAATACAAATGTGGTACCCGGTAAAAAATTCTGCTGCCAGGGATTTTCTGCTCCCGCAGCACCACTGAAAGCAATTTTAGCATCATCATCATTACTTTGCATACCATTGGTTAGTGCGGTTAAAGCCAGCTGTGCCTGCGCAGATGCGGTATTTCCCGGAGCCTTGCTTAAGTGCAGATAATACCGGGCCTTTAATGTATAGGCCAGCTTTCTCCATTTAGCCATATCGCCTGCATACATGTAATCATCGCTTCCGGGTGTCAGGCCAGCATTTTTTGCGATATCTGCTATCCCCCCATCCAGCAGCGATTGAATCTGAACATAAATTTGCTGTTGACTATCGTAAACCGGCGTTGGCTGTCCTACGCCTAAAAAAGCCTGACTGTAGGGAAGATCGCCCCAGGCATCTGTTGCATAGCCCAATGTATAGGCAGAGAGGATTTTCGCAATGGCAGCATAATTGGTATTGCCATTGGCAGTAGCTTTAATCTTTAACAAATTCAGGTTATTCAGCGTCCTGACATACACATTATTCCAGTCGCCATCCATATCCACGTTGTACATCAGGTAAGTACCAAAATTAGGTGCCACCTGGTTAAGGGCAATCACCTGGAGGTATTGCTGTAGTACCAGACTTAAATTCCCATCTCCAGCTGCATTTATATTTTGCGAAATCAGCATCTGTATTGGCGGCAACATCAGCGATTCTTTAACATCGATTGGTCTGTTTGGATCTTCGTTTACATCGAGGTATTTTTTGCATCCGGCCAGCGCCACTATCAGGGCAAAGCCTAAAATAAAATATATCTTTTTCATGTTGTTTATTTCTAATTTATGTGGCTTATAAGGTCAGTTTCAAACTAAAATCAACAGATCTTGAGGTTGGCGTAGAGAATGAATATATCCCCTGCGATCCGTTTGATGAACCAAATGAACTTACTTCGGGATCGCCTCCGGTAAAATGCGGTGCGTAAATCCAGAGGTTACGGCCTGTTACCTGAAAGCCAATCGTTTTGAAAGGCGTTTTTTGCAACCAGTTTGGTTTAACATTATAACCCACACTTACGTTTCGCAATTTTACATAGGTTCCGTCCTGAATTACAGATTCCAAAACGCCATTTGCCCGCTGATAATAAGCCTGTCCAGATACTGAAACGGTATTTGGCAAGCCTGTGGTAGCATTTATACCTTCTACCACACGCGGCCCGCGATCTTCGGTAACCTTCGGCGTACCATAGAAATAGCCATAACCATCTACATTATTCTGAATGTCACCTCCCTTTTTCATATCGAAAGAGAAACTGAGCGTAAACTGCTTATACCTTAAATTATTAACAATTCCACCCATCCAGTCAGGATTAATATCGCCAATTATGCCTTGCTCATCGGCAGCAAACGGCAACCCGCCATTATCGGTAAGTAATTGTCCGGCTGCATTCCGCGCATAACGCGTACCATAAATTACCCCGTAAGGCTGGTTAACAAAAATAAAGGTGAAACCATTTCCAACCTGGTTCAGGTCTTTATAAATGGAAAGTACTTTGTTTCTGATCCGGCTGTAGTTAATGGTTAAATCCCAGCTAAAGTTTTCGGTTGCAATGGGTTTAGCATTTAACAATACCTCAATACCACGGTTGCGCATCGATGCTGAATTTACGCTGGTCGCATTAAACCCTGTTGAAGGCGCCAGCGCAACTGATGGAATGATTCCGTTCTTGGTACGCTTATCGAAATAGGTAAGTTCAATACCTAAACGGTTTTTAAAGAAGCCGGTTTCAAGCCCTACCTCAAACTCGTTAATCCTCTCGTTTTTCAGATTTGGATCGCTAAGTACCTGACTGATTAAGAAGCCTGATTGTCCCTGGTACGGAAAAGTAGTATTGCGAACGGTTTGCGATTCGTAAGGGGTAAGCAAGCTATACGGACCAATACTGGCATTACCTACGGTACTGTAAGAAAGCCTTAATTTACCAAAGTTCATTACATCGGCAAGCCCCTTGGAGAAGAAATTAGAAAAAATGAAGCTTGTTGCAGCCGAACCATAAGGGTAAAACCGGTTATCTTTAGCCAATACCGAAGTACCATCATACCTTCCGGTTAAGGATAAGATGATGAACTTTTTATAATCGATATTCGATTGCAGATAAAAACCGATTTTACGGGTAAGGTAGCTCGTTTCGGTAAATTTAACAGTAGAAGCCGAACCAATGTTATTAAAACCTGGAATGGTAATCCCTAAGCCATTGGCATAACCGTTTTGCGAATAGGTAGAAATGAGGTTATTTCCCAATAAAGCCTCGACATTAAAATCGCCGAAGTTTTTATTCGCATTCAGGATTAAATCGTTATTGTATTGCCTGAAGTTGGTATTATTATTTACAATTCTTCCATTCGGATTAGAAACCGACAATAAAGATTCGGTGTATTTACCTTGCTCTACATAAACATCGGCACCAAAACGCTCTGTAATAGTTAACCAGCTTAATGGCTTGTAATCTGCAGTAAATGTAGGCAGGAAACGGTTAACTACCGAGGTATTGCTAATATTATCTAAAACCCAATAAGGGTTATTACGCGAGAAACGGTATAAACGCTGGCTCCCATCGGGGTTTACCGAAGGTTGAAGATCGTATGATACCGGGGCCGAAAAAATAGTCCATACCGGGCTTTCCAGCGCGTAACCTTCAGGCAGACGGTGGTTTTTGGTATTGGCATAATTTAAAGAGAAAGTAACATTCAGGTCTTTTATAATTTGTGTTGAAAATTTCCCAAAAACAGTATTCCGGTCGAAGGAAGTAGTGGGAACTGTTCCTTCCTGTGCAAAGTTGGTGTAAGAAAGAAAATAAGAATTGTAAGCTCCTCCACCATTTATCGCTACTGTATTGGTATACGTTTTTCCGGTTTTGAAAAACAAATCAGACTGATCATATACCTGAGCAGGCTGACCGTTAATCTTTAATGTATCCATTCTTGCACCCCAGGAAGTACTTGTTTTTTGGTTTACTCCATCAAAATATACGCCATTAGAGCCCAGCGAATATTTATCCTGGATTTCGGGCAGCAACGGCTTCTCCATTGAAAAAGAAGAAGAAAAGCTGATGCCGGGCTTTTTATTCAGGCTGCCGGCCTTGGTAGTGATAATTATTACACCTTTTGCACCATCCGAACCGTACAGCGCTGTAGCTGCACCACCTTTTAACACATTAATGCTTTCAATAATGTTAGGATCCAGATCGGCAATACGATTGGTACCCGGACCTGAATTGAGATTACCGGTTTCATCGTTATTAACCGGAATACCATCAATTACCATCAGCGCCTCGTTATTGCCATACAGGGAATTCGCTCCCCTGATTACGATACGGGATGAGCTCCCCGGCGTACCGGAAGAACTGGTAATCTGTACGCCAGAAACCTTACCCGCCAATGCATTTACGAGGTTGGGTTCTTTCGATTGGGTAAGCTGATCACCTTTTACCTCCTGCGAGCTGTAGGTTAAATTTCGCTTATCGCGTTTTACCCCTAAGGCAGTTACCACAATCTCATTCAGGTTTTGCTGGTCTTCGCTTAAAGTGATGATTATGTTGCTTTGTCCGTTATAGGCAAACTCTTTGGTAACATAACCAATTCCACTAAAAATCAATGTTGCCGGATTGGCACTTTTAATGGAGAACAGGCCCTTTGCATCTGAAGAAGCCCCAATAGAAGTTCCCTTAACTTTTACCGATATTCCGGGGATTGGCTGCCCCTGGGCATCGGTAACTTTGCCGCTAACCAGCGGTGTTTGACCATAAATCTGCAGGAAACAGAGCATGGTCAATGTGAACAATGTAATTTTTAATTTGGTCATTGTATTCGGTTTAGTGAGTAGTATGACCAAAATTAGGCTTCTACAAAGCCAAATTGAACGATGATTTTAACCCGTATTGACCAGAAATTAACGCAAATGTTACAATCGTTAAAAACACGCTAATAAACCTTGCTTTTTATAATTAACCGAACAAAATTTCGCAAATAAAAACCGGCTGGAGCGAAGCTCATAGGAAGGGCATGCCAGAGGGCGTTTGCTCCAGTTTTAGTTAAGAGTAAGGACTAGCGGCTTTTTACCGTAATTTCTTTTTCACCGTAAACCACGCCTTTTTCGGTTACCCCTTGTACAACAATTTTAAAATTACCGGTAATATCGCCGGTATTAAAGCTCAAGGGAGTATCATCATTTACCAGCACCTGATAATTCCAGTAAACTGTAGCAAAATTTATGGGTTCATTTTTGTTGAGCACATCCGAAATATAAAACTCTTTAGGCAGATTAATTCCTTTTAATATTACCAGGTTCGATCTGGATACATCCTCTGTACAACCCTGATAAACCACCAAGCCACCTGTCCTGCCATCTCTATACGTCTTCCCTGTGTTTTCATGGCAAACCGTTTATCAAACTGCCCCGTAAAACGCTCCACCAGTTTTACTCATTTCATCAAGCTTAGCCTCTACCGTTGCATCTTTAATCAACTCTGGTGCATGGTGAGGCTTTTTCCGTGCATCAATAATCAGCGAGCCTTTGCAGCCCCAATGCTTATTAACGGTAAAATCGTTAATACCATAAATATCAGCCGCCGGATTACTCCGTGTAAAGGCAACCCAAACCAGGTTATCGATATTTGCAGCAGTAAATGCAGCATCATCTGCCAGTACAATTAAAGGCAGACCACTTATGTCCTGCCCTATCAAAGCCATGTTGAGCAGGGCAATTTCGGCCGCAGTTTTCTCCGCGTTTAAATAAGCTTCCGCCTGTAGCACCAATACACCTGGCATAGCTAGGTTAGGCTTCGAAAAACCATTGGCCAATTGCACGCCCTCCGGAATCTGTTTCCATAATTCCCGTTTTACGTTACCCGCAGCAGCAATAACAACTTTCGAACCGCTATTTAAACCGTCACCACTGTAATCAAGTGTATCAATAGTAGTATTGGTATAAAAATGAATATCCCGTGTAAAATCGATCCGGGCTAAAATATGACTTAAGAAACTTTCGATGTGGTGCGTGCTAAGTTGTTCATTATCTTCTCTAGCAGCTATAAAAACATATTTCGCTAAACTTAGCTGGTTTTTACCCAAAATGTGGTTGGCAATGGTTAAAATCTCCTGCGGACGGCGTTCTTTTAAATAAGGAGTATAACGCTCACTACCAATAGCAAACAATAGTGGATGTACTCCGGCAGCATCTACAGCATGTACTTCCTTTAAACCGTGTATTTCCTGAGGGATGGCCGAACCGGTAATTTCGTGGATCAGAGCACCGAAACTGGTATCTTCCTGTGGTGGGCGCCCTACTACTGTAAACGACCAGATGGCATCTTTTTTATGGTACACATTGTGTACTCTCATTAGAGGAAAAGGGTGCGTTAAACTGTAATAACCCAAATGATCGCCAAATGGTCCCTCTGGCTTGTTTTCGTTCGGGTAAACGGTGCCTGTAATGATGAAGTCGGCATCGGCAGATATACAGAAACCTTCGTCATCATAAAAATAACGGAAGCGTCTGTTACCCAGCGCACCCGCAAAAGTCATTTCCGATAACCCCTCAGGCAAAGGCATTACTGCAGCCAGTGGATGTGATGGCGGACCGCCTACAAAAATACTCACTTTTAATGGCTGCCCTAGGGCATTGGCTTTCGATTGATGCACACCAATTCCCCGGTGAATCTGATAATGTAACCCAATTTCCTTATCCTGAATATAATCATTACCGGCCAACTGAATCCGGTACATGCCTAAATTGGCATGCATTACACCGGGCTTTTCTATGTCTTCGGTGTATACCTGTGGCATGGTAACGAAAGGGCCACCATCCATAGGCCAGTTTACAATTTGTGGTAGCTTACTGATACTTGTTTTGAAGAATTTGCTTTTAGCAGATGGTGTTTTAAGTGGCAAAGCCGATAGTGCTGACATGGCTGATCCTGCATATTTAAAAGGATTTTTTAAAGCCTTAACAGGGTCGTTGCGCAACGAAACCAATTGCTGCACCTTAGGTAAAGTATCTCTGAAAATAAACTTCGATCGCTCCAGTGTACCAAATAAATTAGAAACTGCCGGAAAAGGACTCCCTTTAACTTTTTCGAATAAAATAGCTGGTCCCTGATTCTCGTAAACCCGTAAATGGATGGCTGCCATTTCTAAATAAGGGTCGACTTCTTCTTTAATTCTGATTAAATGACCGTGTTTTTCAAGATCGGATATGCACGCTGTTAAACTTTTATATGCCATGCCCAAAGATAGATATTTAAGCTTCTATAAAAACAAAAAAGCCCGCAGATAAATAGAATTTAAATCTTTTCTATTTATCTACAGACATAAAGTTATTGAATTTGAATGAACCAATAACCAGTAAACCAATGATCAATAAGCCTATCTTTTCCCTGCAAAAGACCTTAACATCCAGGTATTTTTCTCTTTAAACTGCATAAACTTGTTTACCATATCGTTGGTGCCATCGTCGCCTGCCTGTTCAGCTGCTTCCATTACTTCACGCTCCAATTCAATCAGGATAGCCATATCTTCTAAAATAGCTTCCACCATATCCAAATCTTTCATGCCAATGGTATCTACTTCCTTAATTTTCGATTCTTTAATGTAATCAGCAAAGCGGCTGTGCGGCGGTTTACCCAAGGTTAATACCCTTTCGGCAATTTCATCAATGGTTAGCTGTGCGTTGGTGTATAGTTCTTCGAACTTAATGTGAAGGGTGAAAAAATTCTGACCTTTAATATTCCAATGGCAGCCCCTTAATTTTTGGTAATGAATATGATAATTAGCCAGGTAATCATTCAAAAGGTCTACCACAGGCTTTACTTCTTTTTCATTTAAGCTTATTTCTTTTGCGTCCATTTTATTTTGTTTATACTGTTTTTCAATGCTATGTTAACAAATCAGTTTTGTAAAAGTTTTGGCTAAAAACAGCTTTTGAACAATACCTGATTTAGAAGTGCGTTTTATATCCGACAGATTTAAATTAACCGTTTTACAAACATTTGTTAATGAATAGGATATACAAAATACAGTATAATAGTCATCTTATTTTTACTTAAAAACCAAAGCCCGAACTTAAGATGGTTAACAATATTTCGTATAATTGTTCCCTTTGACTTAGAAATTTACATAAAAATAAATGCATAAAATATATTTACCTGCTGTAGTGTTGTTGGCTTTAAATGTAGCTAATGCCAAAGCCGGCACAGCAAGAGATTCTATTGGTGTAGAAAACAATAAAGGCAAAAAATTAATCGTTCACCAAACTATAGCCAAAGATACTTATTACTCTATCGGACGAAGATATAACGTTGCACCTAAAGACATTATGGCTTTTAACGACAACAAGTATCTCCAGGTTGGGGTAATTATAAAAGTACCTACCAACATCCCTTTCACAGGCGCTGCTACAAGCGCTGTGCAAGATGTACCTACCGGTAATGTAATTGAGCATACCATTAAGGCTAAAGAAAACCTGAATATGCTGGCCGAAAAATATGGCACAACCATTAACGAAATCAAAGCTTTAAATAACCTGAAAGGCAACAATTTAAGTATTGGACAAGTACTTAAAATTCCTGCGAAAAACGCTTCGCAAACGCCAGCTGAAGAACCTGCACAACCGGTAAAAAACAGTATACCAAATGCAACAGCAAATAGCCAGTCTGCCGATGGCCAAACCATGATTGAGCATGAGGTAAAACCTAAAGAGTTTTTAGGTAAAATTGCTGAAAAATATGGTACCACAGTAGAAGAAGTTAAAAAAGCCAACAACCTGTCGGGCAACAACCTGCGTATTGGCCAGAAACTTAAAATACCGGCAACCAAAAACATCGACGACGACAAAGTAGTCGCAGCCGAAGAAAAACCGGTTCAGGATAATAAACCTGCTGATGCTGCAGGTAGCCATACCGTATTGCGTAACGAAACCATTTTTACTATTGCCAAACAATATGGCGTAACAGCTTACCAGATCAGAAAACTGAACGATTTACCTGATAATGCGATCACCATTGGCCAGGTTTTAAAGGTACCAGGCGGCATTGTTGCCGATGTGCAAGTACCCAAAGAAAAACAAGCTGAAAATACAAGAACCAAAGAAAAAGACGTACAGGCTCCTAAAGAAGAAAGTTTTATTCATACGGTTGCCACCGGAGAAAATATCTTTTCAATTGCTAAAAAATATAACCTTACGGCTTATCAGATCAGAACAGCAAACAAGCTTGACGATAATACACTAAAGGTAGATCAGAAACTGATAATTCCAAAACCACCACAACCTAAATCGGTTAATGATGTTTCCAAAGAAGATCAGGAAAGCAATCCGGACAGCACCATGGTTAAAGACCCTAAACTACGTCGCGACCCAAGTGTTTACGGTTTAAGCCAGATTGAAGAAAAAGGTACTGCCGTTTGGATTGCCGATCAGGACCTTGATGGCACAAAAATGCTGGTTTTACACCGCACCGCGCCTGTTGGAAGGGTGATTAAGATCACCAATCCCATGACCAACCGTACCACCTTTGCCAAAGTTGTTGGTAAATTTACAGAGAACGAATCCACAAAAGATGTTATCATTGTAATGACTAAAGCTGTAGCTGATTCATTAGGCGCTTTAGACAAACGTTTTTTCTGTAATTTAACCTATAGCGCTCAATGAGTTTGAACAAAAAGCCATTTATAATTGGTATTGCCGGAGGTAGCGGATCGGGCAAAACATTTTTTTTAAATTGTTTCCTTCATCATTTTAAACAAGATGAAGTAACACTGGTATCGCAGGATGATTATTATATTCCGGCGGGAGAAATGACCCAGGAAGAGAATAAGTTATATAATTTCGATCTTCCTTCAACCATTGACAGTGAGCAGTTTTTAAGAGACATTAAACAGCTTATTAACGGTGAAGTAGTTTATAAAAAGGAATACAATTTCAATAATCCGCTGGCAGTTGTAAAAATCCTTGAAATCAAATCGGCCCCCATCATTATTGTTGAAGGGCTTTTCATTCTCCACTTTAAAGAAATTGCTGCACTGTTAGATCATACTATTTTTGTTGATGCTGACGAAGCTATCGCTTTAGACCGCCGCATAAAACGCGATGGACTGGAACGTGGTTATCCGGAAGAGGATGTGCTTTACAAATGGCACCACCATGTGGTACCGGCATACAAAGAGTACCTGCTACCCTATCGTGAACAATGCCATAAGGTGGTCATGAACAACACCAATGAGCCCGACGAAATTATTGCCATAACCGAAGCCATTTCGAATGATTTAAGAAACAGTATTCTGATAGATATATCTTAAATACAAGAGAAGTCAGGTTATAAACCTGACTTCTCTTTTTTTATGCTAAGTTTTGTTTGGTTAATCGGAATGGAAACCCTAATCCAACCTCATCTCCGGAATATCTCCTGTTACCACCAATCTACCTGCAGTACTTTGCTGTATAAATTCGATGCTTACGCCGGGAGCACGTTCTAACAATTTAAAGCCTCCTTCTGGCAAAATATCGAGTACGGCAAGCTCAGTTACAATTTTCTTAATACATTTTACCCCCGTTAAAGGCAACGTACATTTAGGTAACAATTTACTTTCGCCTGCTTTGTTAACATGCTGCATCGCCACAATAATATTTTTAGCCGAAGCTACCAGATCCATGGCGCCCCCCATGCCTTTGACCATTTTCCCTGGTATTTTCCAGTTGGCAATATCACCATTTTCTGATACTTCCATTGCCCCTAAGATGGTCAGGTCTACCTTCTGTGCGCGAATCATCCCGAAACTCATGGCTGAATCAAAAATTGATGACCCGGGTAAGGTAGTAATGGTCTGTTTACCTGCATTAATTAAATCGGCATCTTCTTCTCCCTCAAACGGGAAAGGGCCCATGCCCAGTAAACCATTTTCTGACTGCAGTACCACATTTATTCCTTTCGGAATATAATTGGCTACAAGCGTTGGAATACCAATCCCCAGATTAACATAATAACCATCTTTTATTTCTTTAGCAATGCGCTGTGCTATTTCTTCTTTTGAAAACATTTTTTCTTAATGATAGGTTGATAGAATTTGTACGGGTGAATACCCCTAATGAATTATTGAACCTTCCTTACCGTTCTCTGTTCAATTCTCTTCTCATAATCCTTTCCCTGGAAAATGCGGTGCACGTAAATACCCGGCGTATGGATATAATCAGGATCAAGTTCGCCTGCTTCTACCAACTCTTCTACTTCGGCAATGGTAATTTTACCTGCCATAGCCATTACCGGATTAAAATTCCTGCTGGTAGAACGAAACATTAAATTCCCTGCAGTATCGCCTTTCCAGGCTTTTACAATAGCAAAATCGGCATCAAAAGCATATTCCATTAAATAATCTTTGCCATTAAAATTACGGATCTCTTTACCCTCTGCAACTTCGGTGCCCACACCAGCAGGCGTAAAAATTGCAGGCATGCCATATCCGGCCGCTAAACATCGCGTGGCTAAAGTACCTTGCGGGATAAGATCAACCTCCAGTTCGCCACTCAATAACTGCCGTTCAAACTCAGCGTTTTCACCTACATAAGAAGAAATCATCTTTTTAACCTGGCGTTGTTTCAACATCAAACCGATTCCAAAATCATCTACCCCGGCATTATTGGAGATACAGGTTAACTGTTTCACCTGCTTTTTTACCAATGCATTTATACAATTTTCCGGAATGCCACAAAGTCCGAAGCCCCCCAGCATAAGCGTTGCACCATCTGAAATATCGCGGATAGCTTCTTCTGCCCCAGATACCACTTTATTTATCATTTTATGAATTTTTGGTTAGTTCGCTAAATTACAAATTGCCGGCATAACCGCGGCATTATAAATACTTAAATCGATGGATCAAATTTATTGATTGGAATTAATCTAAATAACTATTACCTTTGTGCTGCAATGATTTACGAGAGAGAAGAAAATATGTTCATACTGCCTACTGATCCTGAATTTCAAAAAGGAATGGGCTTTATATTCAGCTGTACTGCCGAGCACAAAAAATGTTGTGAAAAATTTAAGAAAGGCAAACGCTGTAAAAAATGCCCGGGCAATAAAAAGAAATAGCTTATTTCGCAATTTCAATAATCTTGTCGTCGCTTCCGTTACTGGTACAAATGTAAATTTTCCCTTCTGGCGATTGTGTAACTGCCCTCATCCGGCCATAAGTATTCACATAAAAATCTTTTGTTTCAGTAATTTTAGTCTGGGTAGCATCCAATTTCAACTGCATCAGTTTCGTTCCCTTTAACACAGCCAGCAGCAACGAATTTTTAAACTGCGGAATGTAATCAGAATGGTAATAGGCTAAACCACTTGGTGCAATGGTGGGTGTCCAGTTGATTAAAGGTTCTGCTACTTTATTGATTGAACAAAAAGATTGCTCACCAGCTTCATTACAAAAGCCCTTAATGGTTGGCCAGCCATAGTTTCTTCCTTTTTCTATGATATTAATTTCATCGTCAGAATCGGGACCATGCTCGGAAGAAAATATTTTATTGCCAACCTGAACCAGGCCCTGCGCATTGCGGTGGCCTAAACTCCAAACCGGATTATTGGGATATGGATTATCGGCAGGAATTGAACCATCTAAATTGATTCGTAATATTTTACCCGCTAATGAATTAATGTTTTGTGGGGTTGATTGATCGGAAGCATCTCCGGTACTGATAAATAATTTACCACCACTAATCAACAGCCTTGAGCCATTGTGAATAGATGCTGCCGGAATCTGATCGAGCAGGATGAACGGACTCACCAGGGCATTGCCTGAATAGGTGTACCGAACCACTTTGGCCTTATAGGTAGTACCATAACCGTAAATCACATAAACATAGGGATTACTGGTAAAATCGGGGTGTAGGGTTATGCCTAACAGACCGCCTTCACCATTGGTACGCACTTCTGTAATCGTCAGCAACAAATTAACCTGACCGGTTGATGGATTTAATCTGCTTATTTTACCTGCTTTTTCGGTAAACCAGATGTAATTATCGGGTCCATACACCATTTCCCATGGCAAACTTAAGCCCGAAGCAATAACTTTAGCCTTTAAATCAACATCAGGCAGGCTACCAGGTTCTTCTTCATTGTTATCGCCGTCCTTCTTGCAGGTTGCGGTCAATAGCACTACAAAAAGGCAGATTAAGATTCTTTTCATCGCCGTAACATTTTAAAAATAACAAAGTTACAGTTACAAAGTTTTATCTTTTTAGTTTAGACCTCGTAGGTTTTAAAACCTGCGGGGTCTAAAACGCAACCTAGTTTAAATATACATAAGTAATTCCATCTCCGCCTCTATCGGCGTGTTCATCTTCCATTCTGTTTACCTGACTGTATTTGCGCAGGTATTCTCTGATCATTTTCCTTAAAATACCATCACCTTTACCGTGAATCAGCTTAATTGATGGAAAACCGAGCATAATGGCCTTATCCAGGTATTTTTCCACTTCAAACAGTGCATCTTCGGTACGTTTGCCACGTAAATCCAGTTCAGCTCTAAAACCTGAGACAGCCTCATTCATCCGACCAGCGAAAGAACTCACACTACTTTGAATTGCTTTTTTGGCTTCTTTGTTGCTTATTTTCTGTACGCGGTTTTTCTTAACTGTTGAACGCAAATCACCGATAGCCAATACCAGTTCATTCCGGTTAATTTCCAGCACCTGTCCCGTAGTTTCGCTATCGTTAAACTTTACCCAGTCACCAACAATAATTTCACCTCCAACAACTACCTGAACCGGTTTTGGACGTTCTTTTGGTATGGTATTTTTAACAAGCTCTCTTTGCAGGTTCTGGCGAAGCTCCTTAGTTACCGCTTTATCTGCTTGCTTTTCTTTAATTTCAGCAATGGTATTTTCTACGAGTTTGTTTGCATTTTTAATGATATTCTGGGCTTCCTGCTTCGCCTCTTTAATCAGTACTTTCCGGTTTTCTTCTAAAAACGACTTCAATTTCTCGTTTTCAGCAACCAGATTTTTGGCTTTATTCTGCTGATTAGCCAAACTTACCTTCGCATCATAAACATTTTTCTTTTCGCGCTCCAGATCAACCAGCATCGTATCTACCCGGTTTTGGTTAGAACCCGTTTTTTCTTTCGCCAGGGCAATAACTTCTTTCGGTAAACCAATGTTTTGCGCAATTTCAAAAGCATAAGAACTACCTGGCTTCCCCATTTCCAAGACGTAAAGTGGTTTCATTTTAGCATTATCGAAAAGCATTGAAGCATTTTCAAGTCCTGGAGTATTGCCTGCAAACAATTTTAAATTAGAATAGTGTGTGGTAATAACCCCCCTAACCTTCTTATTGTTCAGTACCTCTAAAACAGCTTCGGCCATTGGCCCACCAAATTGCGGATCTGTACCCGTACCAAATTCATCAATCAGCACCATGGTTTTGGGCGATGCATGCTCTACAAAATAACGCATCTTTTTCAGGTGGGCACTGTAGGTACTCAAATCACTCTCTATTGATTGATCGTCGCCAATATCGGCAAATATATTCTCGAAAATCCCTACTTCGCTATTCGCATCAACCGGAATTAACAAACCAGTTTGCAACATAAGCTGTAGCAAACCTACTGTTTTCATGCAAACCGATTTACCTCCGGCATTTGGCCCAGAAACCAATACTACACGCGTTTCGGCATCGATATGGATATTTAACGGGGTTACAGTTTTCTTTTCTGCAGCAAAAGAGATTGATAACAGGGGGTGCCTGGCATTGATCAGTTTTGTTTTAGGTTCTTTTAACAATCCGGGCATCTCTGCTTCAATATCCATCGCGAATAAGGCTTTAGCACGCACAAAATCAAGCTTGGTTAAAAAACCGTGATAGGAAAGTAATAAAGGCGAATATGGCCGCAAATCGTCGGTTAAGGCAATCAGTATCTTGATAATTTCCCTGCGCTTATCAAATTCCAAATCGCGCAACTTATTATTTAAAGTAAATACTTCTTCGGGTTCAATATAAACTGTTTGCCCTGTTGCCGATTCATCGTGCACAAACCCCTTAAGTTTCCGTTTGTTCTCTGCTAAAACCGGAATACACATCCGGCCATCGCGTATGGTTAAACTACCATCTGCCACCCAATTATTGGCAATAGCCTGCTTATAAATCGAGTCCATGCGCTTGCGCACATCTTGCTCCGTGCGCGAAATGGCTCCCGTTATCTCTTGAAGCTCTTTCGAAGCATTGGGTTTAATTTTTCCTTTAGGGTCGATTACGGTTTCTATTTTACGGAGGATATTTTTTTCAATGGGCAGGTGCTCAAATAAAGCTTCGAGCGTAGGGTAAACTTCAGCCCGTTCTTCAAAAAAACGGAGTACCGAAAAAACCGTTTGCAATGAGGTATACACCTGAAACCATTCATCTTCCAGCAAATAGGTACCTTCTACCCTGATTTTCTCAACCAGGGATTTAATATCAAAAAAAGTATTGATCTGCAAAGGTTCCTGGTTTTGCAGAATGCTTTTAAACTCGTTGGTTTGACGTAAAAATTTATCGATTTGATCAAAACGGTTCATCACCTGCATCTTTTCCACCATGTTCTGCCCCATCGGGCTTAAACAATGTTTGCTAATCAGCTGCCTGATCTCTACAAAACCTAAACGTTCTAAACAATTTTCGGGATATAACATATTTATAATACTGCCGGAGCTACTTCTAAAGTCCCGGATTTTTTAATTTTAATTAGCGAATCTACCTCCTTTTTCTTTTTGGCAATTTCAGCTACTGCTTTAACCTTCGATAATGAATCGGGTTTCATCTTTTTTCTGATGGCGAGCGAATCAGCCTTAAATTTCTTTTTGAGGGCTATCGAATCGGTTTTAAATATTTTCTCTTTAATTAATTTATCCGCCAGTGCAGTCCCTTTCTTCTGCTTAGCCAGCATTTTCTGAATGTTTTTATACATCGCATCCAGCTCCTTTGGGTTAACATTATACCACTTCAGGCTTTTATGGTATTGTGCAGAATCGGTTTCAAATTTCTTATAAATGCCCTGATAATAACCCGCCGCTACTTTTCGGGCCGAATCGGGAATGTAAATAGTAGAAAGGTAACCATCCACAATATGCATATCGTATAAAATCTTCTCCATCTTTTCGGGTTTAATAATATCATCGGGCACGCCGGGCTTACAACCCAACCACAATCCCGCGGCCATTAAAACCCATATTAGTCTCTTCATCTTGAATTAATCATTATTTTTTGCCCAAATTGCGGCAAGGTTATTAATTTTACCAAAAATAGTTATAAATGAGCATAGCTGATAATCTTAAACAATATAAAAACGAAGTCGAATCAGATGGTGTGAAACTAATCGCAGTTTCAAAAACTCAGCCTGTTGAATCGATTTTAGAAGCATACAACGCCGGACAGCGTATTTTTGGCGAAAACCATGTGCAGGAAATGGTTGATAAGCAGGCACAGCTTCCGGCCGATATCGAATGGCACCTAATTGGTCACTTACAAACGAATAAAGTAAAATACATTGCACCCTTTGTTCAGTTGATTCACGGTGTAGACAGCATAAAACTACTTCAGGAAATTAATAAACAGGCAGCTAAACACAATCGTGTAATCGACTGTCTTTTACAGGTTTATATTGCCGATGAAGACACCAAATTCGGACTTGGCTTTGATGAAGTGGTAGAACTTTTACGCGATGAAACTTACCCGGAAATGAAAAATATCCGCATTGTTGGACTGATGGGCATCGCTACCAATACCAAGAATGAAAAACAAATCGCGATTGAGTTTCACGAACTTAAAGTATTTTTTGATGGCATTAAGGCAAGTTTCTTCCGTAAAGATGAAGCTTTTAAAGAAATCTCAACAGGTATGAGTGCCGATTATAAAATAGCCATTGAAGAAGGCAGCACTATGGTACGTATTGGCAGCAGTATTTTTGGCAAAAGGGTAATTAAACATTTTAAATCGAATATTTCAGCTAATTAATATGAATTTAAACATCAGATTTGCAGTAGCTGAAGATTGCCCCCGATTACTGGAATTAATTAATGAACTGGCCGTTTACGAACGCGCACCTGAAGAGGTAACTGTAACCATCGATCACTTTGTTGAGGCTGGTTTTGGTAAAAATCCGGTTTGGAAAGCCTTTGTTGCAGAGGCAGATAACATTATTGTAGGCTTTGCTTTATATTATACCCGCTACTCAACCTGGAAAGGATGCCGGTTATATTTAGAAGATTTTATTGTAACCGAAGCTTTCAGAGGAAAAGGCCTTGGCAAAATATTATTCGAAAAAGTAATAGAAGAGGCTAAAAATGGTAATTACAGTGGTATGGTTTGGCAGGTTTTAGACTGGAACGAACCGGCAATTAATTTCTACAATAAATACCAGGCTCAATTAGAAAGTGGATGGTTAAACGCGGCTTTAACTCAAGAACAAATCAAGGCATTTTAGTATGGATATTTTTAAATTTGGTGGTGCTTCGGTAAAAAATGCTGAGGGAGTAAAGAATCTGGCCAATATTGTACGCGATTACAAGAAAGGCAACCTGCTTGTTGTGGTTTCGGCAATGGGCAAAATAACCGATAAACTAGAGGCGCTAACCCAGGCTTATTTATCACATAGCGAAGATGCACACGCAATTTTTGAGGAGGTAAAACATTTCCACTTTAATATTATTGAAGAACTATTTCAAGGCAAGTCCAGTTCGGTGTACGATGATGTAGCCAATACCTTTGTGGAAATTGATTGGCTGATTGAAGATGAGCCCGATAACGACCACGATTATATTTACGATCAGATTGTATCGATTGGAGAAGTAGTTTCAACCAAAATTGTAGCTGCCTGGCTTAATGAAACCGGAAATAAAGCACTTTGGACCGATGCCCGAAACTATATCCAAACTGATAACACCTACCGCGAAGGAAAGGTAGATTGGGCGAAAACCAACCAGATTATACAAAAAGACCTTGTTCCTTTGTTAGCCGAAAACATTATTGTAACGCAAGGTTTCATTGGTGGCACAAGCGAGAACTACACCACCACATTAGGTCGCGAAGGTTCTGATTATTCGGCAGCCATATTTGCTTCATGTCTCAATGCCGCTGCATTAACCATTTGGAAAGATGTTCCGGGTGTACTAAATGCCGATCCGAAATGGTTTGATGAGACCGAGAAAATTGCCCAGCTTTCATACCATGATGCGATAGAGCTTACCTATTACGGCGCTACTGTAATCCATCCTAAAACTATAAAACCTTTGCAAAACAAAGGAATTCCGCTTTTTGTAAGGTCATTTCTTACACCAGAAGGCGAAGGAACGGCAATTACGAAAGAAAGCAATCCTTTGCCTATCCCATCTTTCATATTTAAGGTTAACCAGGCACTGATTTCAATATTTCCTAAAGATTATTCCTTTATTATTGAAGAAAACCTGAGCAATATTTTCGAGCTTTTCCATAACCATAAGATCAAAATCAATACCATGCTCAATTCGGCTATCAGTTTTTCGGTTAGTGTTGATGATCATCCTACTCAGATAGAGAGGCTGATCAAAGATCTTTCAGAAGAGTTTACCGTAAAATACAATAAAGGTCTGGAACTGGTAACTATCCGTTATTACAATCAGCATACCATTGACCGGGTAACTGTTGATAAGGATATTTTACTGGAAGTGAAAAGCCGCCACACCTGTCAAATGGTGATGAAAAATAAAGCCTAACAAAATCAACATTGCAAATCGAATAATGAACAACAACCTTTTAGCCCCTTCTGTACAGCAATACATCTCCGCAAATCTAACTGCAGATGCAAATCAGATTGCGCTGGCTAAAAGTCCTTTTGAAGGGGTTACCCCGGCTGAACTGGCTATCCAGATTATTGCCAAAAAAAAATCGGAAAATAAATTACCTACCTGGTATAAAACAGCTGACATTTACTTCCCCCCTATTCTGTCAATTGAACAAACCTCTTCAGAAGTTACGGCCAAATACAAATCCAAATTGGCTAAAGGCAACAGTTTAATCGATATTACAGGGGGCTTGGGTATAGATAGTTATTATTTCTCCAAACAAGTAGCTAATGTTACCCACTGTGAAATCAATGCCGAGCTTTCAGCAATAGCGAGCCATAATGCAAAGGTATTGAATGCCAATAATATTTCATTTGAAGCAACTGATGGTATTGCTTACCTGAATACAGCAGAAAAACAATTCGACACCATTTATGTTGATCCGGCAAGAAGGGCCGAAAAAGGTAAAGTTTTTATGCTTAAAGATTGTACACCCGATGTAGTAAGCATAATAGACACCTTATTGGAAAAAGCACAACGGATCATTATCAAAACAGCTCCCCTGCTCGATATTTCTGCCGGTCTATCAGAACTAAAACAGGTAAGCGAAATCCATATCGTAAGTGTGAAAAACGAATGTAAAGAACTTTTATGGGTAATAGACCGTGAATATCAAGGGGAAACGCGAATTATTGCGGTAACTTTAAATGAAACAGAAAAACTATTTTCATTCAAAAGGTCGTCAATCAAATCGTCCGCAAGTTTTGCCAGCAACCTTAATCCTGCTGGTTACTTGTATGAGCCTGACGCAGCCTTATTAAAGTCAGGTGCGTTTAATTTAATTGGTTCAACTTATGGTTTGTTAAAACTACACCCACAAACACACCTTTATATTGCTCCAGAAATCAACAAGAACTTTCCCGGCCGGATCTTCAAAATAGCCGAAATGATGAATACAGCCAGCCTTAAAAAAGCAGGAGACTTAACCGGTAACGTGACTGTTAGAAATTATCCGGCAAAGCCCGAAGACCTTGTTAAAAAATATAAGATTAAACCTGCTAAAGATCAGTTCCTAATTTTCACCAAAGTTGCCAATGGCGAAAATGTAATATTAAGGGCTTCAATTATTCAATACTACTAAGTTTTCCTTCATGCTTAACTTTCGCCCGGACGGTCTGACGGATGTTTAAGTACCCTCTTTAAACTTGGGCGTCTTTCAATTTTAGGAGCAGGTACTTGTATCAAAATGACCATTAACTAATAATGCAAAAAGCCTTTCTTTTTGAAAGGCTTTTTGCAGGGGATGAATAAATAAGTATTTTATTGCTTAAACTTTCTTAACGTTTACCGCCTGTAAACCTTTTCTGCCTTCAGCTACTTCAAATTCTACGGTATCGTTCTCTTTTAAGCTTTCGATTCCACCTAAAACATCTTTAAAATGCACAAATAGATCTTTATTGTCTTCTTGCACAATAAATCCAAAGCCTTTTTGCGTATTAAACCATTTAACTTTTCCGGTTGCCATAAAAAAAATAAAAAATTGTATAAAATAAATAAACCCTTACGCTTTGAATCACATTTAATTTAACCAATTGATCATTATCATTAATAAAACAATCAGATAAAGCGTTAATATCAAAACAAAACTATCAAATATAATAATTTGAAGATATAAAACAATCCCAATTTAGTTCTTCAACAAGAAAGTTGCGTAAGCATGGGGAAATTTTATTTAATTACTTATTTGGTTGAGGTGTAGTGCGTAAGTATGGCTTAATAACCTGGTGTCCTTTCGGAAATCTGGCCGGAATATCTTCAGTTTTAATGCTATTCACTACAATTACATCTTCACCATCTTTCCAATCAGCAGGAGTAGCCACACTGTAGTTTGCAGTTAGCTGCAATGAATCGATTACTCGTAGTACTTCATTAAAATTCCGGCCTGTAGATGCGGGGTACGTAATTGTTAATTTTACTTTTTTATCAGGGCTAATCACAAATAACGATCTTACTGTTAAAGTTTCTGATGCATTAGGATGGATCATATCATAAAGATTCGCTACAGTACGATCCGGATCTGCAATAATCGGGAACTCAACAGAAGTATTCTGCGTTTCGTTAATATCGCTGATCCAGCCCTTGTGAGATTCGGCAGAATCTACGCTTAATGCCAATACTTTTACGTTTCTTTTTTCAAACTCGCTTTTTAAAGCAGCCGTTCTACCCAACTCGGTGGTACAAACCGGCGTATAATCGGCAGGGTGCGAAAACAATACGCCCCAGCTGTCGCCTAAATAATCATAAAAATCTATTTCACCAATTGAGGTGTTGGCCTGAAAATTTGGCGCAGTATCGCCTAGTCTTATACTCATAACAATAATATTTAAAAGTTGATTAAAACAAATCTAAACAATACTATAGTAAATACATAGACATAATATTATTTTAATACGTCTAAATTACAATTCAAATAAAAAACCCCGCAGAAATGAATCAGCAGGGTTTAAGCATATTAATTTATTTGGGGTATTAGATTAGTATACTTTGATCATGAAAACATAATCCTCAAGCTTCTCAATCTGTTTAGTACGTTTCAAACCCGACAATAAACTTTTCTTATTAGCACTTAATCTGTTTACACCCAACGAATCTTGTGGAATTGCCCTCATGGCTTCCAGAATATATTTTGATTTAATCGCAAATGCAGCGCCTTCAGTTTGATCTTGCTTACCACTGATAATCCCAACTAAATTCCCATTGTTATCTAATAACGGACCGCCACTATTACCAGGATTAACAAGTATAGACACCTGATATTGGGTAGTATCGCCAACAAATCCGCTTCTTGAGCTTACGGAACCTTCACCTAACACAATATCATCTTTAGGGTAACCTAAGGTATAAACGTTTTCGCCAATACTGCTTAAACTCTTTTTAATGGTGTAAGGAATGGTAGATAAACCATTGAAATGTTTATCACTAATTTTAAGGATAGCGATATCATTTTGAGGATCAGTGTAAACAGATTTTACTTTAAAAGATTCACCTTTACTGTTCTGCACATATAAAGAATCTGCTCCATTTACCACGTGAAGGTTAGTCAGGATATATCCGTTTGTGGAAACCGCAAAACCGGTACCGCCAAAATTACCGGGATTAGGCTTTTTAGGTGAATTGTGCATTGTACTTGCTTTAACATCAAGAACAAGGTTATTTTGCGACTGCTTCACACGCGATATTTCTCTACTCATTTTCTCATAAATCGCTTCCTGCTTGTTATTATGCTGAATTGAGTAAATGGATACCAGTGACAGCACAATAAAAGATGCTGCAACGGCCACAACAGATTTATTTTTTCTCCAAAGCTGAACAATTTTGGATGGATGAGGACGAAGTGCATCAGCAAGGCCTTCCACATCAATTTCAGTATGAATGTGGTTTAACTGCTCTCTCAAACGCACCTGTTCTGCAAAAGTTTCAATAGATTCTAAAAAGAATTTATGTGAAACCACCTTATGGTCAACAGTGGCATCATTGCGACGTAACTGTTCAAAGGCTTCAGTTTCCTGTGAATTAAGTTTACCTAAAAGATAATCTTCAATAATTGCATCTAACTCCAAATCGTTTCTCATTTCAATTACTAGTGTTGAAAAAATAATTTCTTTAACCTTTGCAGGCATTTATACTTCTGCGTTTTGGCATTATCCGTATTGGTATAACCAAATTTCTCGCAAATATCCTGCATGGATAAATTGTGGATATAAAAATCCTGAATAATAGTTTTACAAGGTTCGCCAAGGTGATCGAGGGCCGACTGCATTTTCAGAAATGCAGCATCTTTCTCTTCATGTTGCTCTACATCTTCTTCTACCGCAAACACATCTTCATAATCGGTAATATTACCGGCCTTTTTGCTGTTAAGATTAAGTTTCTTCAGCCAGATGCGCCTGCATACCGAATAAATATATGTTTTAAGCTTACTGCTCAATTCAAAATTACCCTCCTTAACTTTGTTATACAAAATAATAATGGCCTCCTGGTATACATCCTTTGCATCATCTTCATCCCCGTTATTATTGAGAATAAATTGTAAAACCATCGCATAATAGCCCTTGTATAACTTGTTAAGCGTATCTGCAGAGTTATTTAGAATACCTAAAATAACCTCTCTATCTGTTGGAACTGAACTCTTTAAACTGTTATTCACTAGTTAATACATTTTTCTATAAATAGTAACCCAATATTAGACAAAAAAATATTTATAGCTACTATCATGCTTAATACAATCTTGATATCAGGGGTAACCCAAACCAGAAGAAAAAATATTTTAACTTTTTTTCAAATTATCGGGTTACCTTTTTACCTTTGCGGCATTAACAGGAAATTAATTACTTAAAAAATTCAAAAAATGAAAAATGCATTCAAATTAGGCTTTTTAGCTTTAGCTCTATCTTTATCAGTTGTTGCTTGTAACTCAGAAAAAAAAGCTGAAGGTGCTGATACTACTTTAACTGATTCTTCTACTATCGTTACTGATACTACTGCAAAAGATACTACAGTTAAAGATTCTACAGTTAAAGATACAGCTGTAAAAACTACAACTACTACAACTGAAGTTAAACACTAGTCTAACTTTAATATACAAAAAAGGCCTTAAATTAAGTTTTAAGGCCTTTTTTATTTTTATTTCACTTTTTTTTTAATTTATTGGGTTACCTTTTTTAATTACCTGTATTAAGAGATAAATTAATTAATTACTTAAAAAAACTTCAAAAATGAAAAATGCATTCAAATTAGGCTTTTTAGCTTTAGCTTTATCTTTATCAGTTGTTGCTTGTAACTCAGAAAAAAAAGCTGAAGGCGCTGATACTACTGTAACTGATTCTTCTACTATCGTTACTGATACTACTGCAAAAGATACTACTGTAAAAGATTCTACAGTTAAAGATACTGCTGTAAAAACTACAACTACTACAACTGAAGTTAAACACTAGTCTAACTTTAACATATAAAAAATGGCTTTAAATTAAATTTTAAGGCCATTTTTTATTTTATTTCATTTTTTTTCAATCTAACGGGTTACCTTTTTCGGTTCCCGGTATTAATTACGAATTAATTAATTACTTAAAAAAAACTTCAAAATGAAAAATGCATTCAAATTAGGCTTTTTAGCTTTAGCTTTATCTTTATCAGTTGTTGCTTGTAAATCAGAAAAAAAAGCTGAAGGCGCTGATACTACTTTAACTGATTCTTCTACTATCGTTACTGATACTACTGCAAAAGATACTACAGTTAAAGATTCTACAGTTAAAGATACAGCTGTAAAAACTACAACTACTACAACTGAAGTTAAACACTAGTCTAACTTTATCTATACAAAAAGCCCTTGAAGTAATTTTCAAGGGCTTTTTCATGTCATACGGGTTACCTTTTCTCAATTTAACGCATTAAAGTATATATTAACCCTAAAAACAAAATCAAAATGAAAAATGCATTCAAATTAGGCTTTTTAGCACTTGCTTTATCGTTAACTGTTGCTGCTTGTGGCGAATCAGGAAAAAAAGCTGAAGGTACCGGTGATACTACCGTTACAGATTCTTCAACAATCGTGACTGACACCACTGCAAAAGATACAACAGTTAAAGATTCGACGGTAAAAGACACCGCAGTTAAAACCACAACCACCACAACTGAAGTAAAACACTAGGCTGTTTAAAAAAAATTAGTACTATTAAAAGGCTTCAGACAAAACTGAGGCCTTTTTGCTTGATTATAAGAATTCTTTAGTGTTTAAATCCCAAAAAATCCATCAATTGTAGTAAATTTGGGGCAAAAATATAATCCGCATAATGAATTTAACATCACTACAAGCTATTTCGCCCGTTGATGGTCGTTACAGAAAAACTACCGAAAATCTAGCTGCTTACTTTTCTGAAGAAGCGCTGATTAAATACCGTGTTTTTGTAGAAATCGAATATTTTATCGCGCTTTGCGAAATCAACCTGCCCGGCTTGCAGAATTTTGATAAAAATCTTTATGCTGAACTGCGTAAAATACACGAAAATTTCTCAGAAGCTGATGCTTTGGAAATTAAGGAAACTGAAAAAGTAACTAATCACGACGTTAAAGCTGTTGAATACTTTATCAAAAGCAAATTTGATCGCTTATCACTTCAGCACTATAAAGAGTTTATCCATTTTGGCTTAACTTCACAAGATATTAACAATACCGCCATTCCTTATTCTATTAAACTGGCGCTAAACGAGAGTTATTATCCCGCAATCACCGAATTGATTACGAAAATCAATGCATTGGCTACTGAATGGAAAGATGTACCCATGTTGGCACACACGCATGGTCAGCCAGCCTCTCCTACCAAGCTTGGAAAAGAGTTTTTGGTTTTTGCCGAACGCCTGAGCATTCAGGTAGAAAATTTGAAAGCTATTCCGAACAGTGCCAAATTTGGTGGTGCTACCGGAAATTTCAATGCACATCACATTGCTTATCCTGAAGTAAACTGGGTTGATTTTTCGAACCAGTTTGTAAACATTACTTTAGGTTTGAACCGTGCGCAGCACACTACACAAATTGAACATTACGATCAGTTTGCGGCACAATGTGATGCCTTAAAACGTATTAATAATATCATCATTGATTTGGACCGTGATATCTGGACCTATATTTCTAAGAATTACTTTAAACAAAAAATAAAAGCAGGAGAAATCGGTTCATCAGCTATGCCGCATAAGGTTAATCCAATCGATTTTGAAAATGCAGAAGGTAATGCCGGTATCGCAAATGCCTTATTCGAGTTTTTTGCTGCTAAACTGCCTATCTCACGTTTACAAAGGGATTTAACCGACTCAACTGTATTAAGAAATGTTGGTGTTCCGTTTGGCCATACTTTGATTGCAATTAATGCCACATTGAGAGGATTGAACAAAATTTTACTTAATGAAACTGCACTAGCGACCGACCTGGAAGAAAACTGGGCTGTAGTTGCAGAAGCGATACAAACCGTATTGCGCAGGGAAAATTTCCCTAACCCTTACGAGGCTTTAAAAGAACTGACCCGTACCAATTCAAAAATTAATGCAACCAGTATCGCCGGATTTATTGAAGGTTTAGCCGTAACAGAAGAAGTAAAAACACAACTAAGAACAATTACACCGTTTAATTATACTGGTATTTTCTAGTCAAATTAAATTGACGCTAAGCAGACAGCTGCAGCACGCTTTATTAAACACGAATTGTTAATTTTGTTTATTCAAATTGATTAAGACATGACGATTAACGTATATACAGAACAAACGCCAAACCCGGCTACCATGAAATTCATGGTAAATAAGCTGTTAATAAATGGAAGCGAAGATTTTGCAACTAAAGAAAGTGCAGAACATTCGCCATTTGCTAAAGAGTTATTTAAGTTCAGCTTTGTTTCTGGTGTATTTTTCGCCAGTAACTTTGTTACCGTTACCAAAACAGACGATGCCGAATGGGCAGATATCGAACCTATTTTAAAAGAGTTTGTTAAGGGTGCCGTTGAATCTGAATTAAAAATTAAAGAAGCAACTGCTGAAGAAGCACCGGCTTTTGAAGGCACAGAAACTGAAATTAAAATTCAGCAGATTTTACACGACTACGTACGTCCGGCTGTTGAGCAGGATGGTGGTGCCATTACCTATAAATCTTTTGATGAAGGGGTAGTAACCGTAGAATTACGCGGTTCTTGTAGTGGCTGTCCGTCTTCTACGATAACACTTAAATCAGGTATTCAGAATTTGTTACAAAGAATGGTACCGGAAGTAACCGAAGTAGTTTCGGAAGCGCTTTAAAATTGTGCATTTTTCAATATACATAAAAAGAGGGTTGGCTAATTAGCGAACCCTCTTTTGTTTTAGGCTATTCAGAGACGAATAATGGTTACCGGATTATTTTCAGCATCAACTTTAAGCTTTAGAGCACCTGAAATGAATTTACAACGTTAAAAATATCTTTTAATCGCCTCCAGCATTTCTGCTGTTAACTTTCCATTAGTAGCCAGAATCTCTCTTTTATCAAAGTAGCTGTTACCGCCTGAGAAATCGAAAACTTCTCCGCCAGCCTGCTGAACAATAAAGCAACCCGCAGCAAAATCCCATTGTTGCAGATTGTACTCAAAAAAAGCATCAAACCGGCCACAAGCTGTATAAACCAGATCTATTGCAGCCGCACCAATCCGGCGAACGCCATGGCTTTTTTGCATCATTTCAGCCAGTAATTTTAAATATTTTTCCTGGTTATCGAACTGGTAATAAGGGAAGCCTGTGGCTAGTAAGCTCGATTTTAAATCAGGGTTAACCGACACACTGATTTCTTTCTTATTTAAAAATGCATTACCGCCTTTAAAAGAATAGAACATTTCGGCCCTGTTGAGTTCGTAAACAACTCCAACAACAGGTAAACCATCTTCGTACAGTGCTACACTAATCCCATAAGCCGGAATCCCGTGAATAAAATTAGTGGTTCCATCCAAAGGGTCAATAATCCAGGTGTAGGTTTTCCCTACCCTGCTTATGGTTTTCTCTTCGGTAATAAAACCAGCATCGGGAATCAGTTTTTCCAGGTTTTGAACCAGTTTCTGTTCTGCAGTTTTATCTACATAAGAAACCATATCATTTAAACCTTTGTATTCTATTTTTTGTGCATCGAACTGCATGGCCTCTTTACGGATAAAATTTCCGGTAAGCCTTACAATGGCGATCACCTTATTGCATATTAGTTCGTAATTCATAACGGTTTAACAAAAACCACGAAGGGCTGTTGAGTTTAAAATGAATTTAAGAGAAAGTTTTTAAGCCAGTTTATTCTTGTTTCTTAAGGCATAAGCACTTAAAGCTATACCACCTACAACCAAAAGTGTAGAAATCATCTCAGCTTGTGTAAAAGATAAACCCAATACATGGTATTTCGAGTTTACGCGGATTAATTCTATACAGAAACGCTCTAGGCCATTTAAGATCATGTAGATACCAAACATTAAACCTGGTGCCTTTATTTTATCTCTGATGCTCCATAAAAAGGCAAAAAGTATTAAACAGATAATTACCTCGTAAATTGGAGTTGGATATACTCCCTGCGCCAGTTCGTTGCAAAACTTACCGCTACAACCTGGAATCGGAATCCCCTCTCCAACAACATTGTTTGGATATTTATAAGACCATAACCAATCTGGCAGCCATGAAAATGGTTTTGGATTTGCGTTGACAATCCCCCAATCGCCATCACCTGCCAGGTGGCAGCCTATGCGCCCAACAGCATAAGCCAGCATCATTCCGGGGCCACCTACATCGAGCATATGCAAAGGTTTAATACCATTTCTCCTGGCAATGATCAATACAGCTGCTCCACCACAAATTAAACCACCGTAAAAGGTTAAACCACTAAATGATAAGAGCCTTTCAATCGGATGTTGTACAAAATCATCCCAATATTCTAAATTATCGAAGAATTTGGCACCTAAAAAACCCCAAACAGCTGCCCAAACAATCAGATTACTCATGGTTTGGTATGGATGAATAGTAACCTGGGTTTCTTTGGGTTTATCTAACTTATGTTTGTTTTTCTCTGTGTAATCCCAATAAGCAAATAAACCAGCAAAAAATAAACCTCCAAGAACATTTCCTTTAGCTGACATTAAAACTGATTGCGCATCGTTTACAAAGAGCTTATAGTTTAAAAATGCATAAACCAGTTTATAACCAATTACAAAACCAAAAAGACCATTCATAATCAGTTCGGTAGTAGTAGCGGGTTTACCAACTACAATCGTTTTTTTAATGGGATGTAGAATCCCTAAAGCTTCTTTACGTTTAAGTTCTTTTGTAAATGCCCAATAGCCAGCTACAAAAGCAAGTGCTACAAAAACACCAAAAGTGTTAAAAGGAAGTGGCAGATTAATTCCGAATAAATACTCTAGGAAATGTGAAACGGTAGGAAACATACAAATTATTTGTTGCGAAGATAGGAAAGAAAGACTAAAGACCAAAGCTTAAAGACTAAAGGTAAAAGCGAAAATCTCAAAGACTTCTCGGCACCGCTACCATCGAAATGGTGACAACCGCCTGTGACGAAAATGAATTACAAATTCAGGACTTCAGGCTGAAGACTACTTAATGATGTGCGTAAGCAGTTTCCAGTTCTGTTACCTCAACTTCTCCATCGCCAGTAATCGCCACAAGTTTAACTGCTTTTAACTCATTAACCATAACAGGATCGTATTTGGCCCGTACTTTTACATAGTTTTTGGTAAAACCATGCATGTACCCTGACTTTTGATCGGCTTCAAAAAGCACTTCGGCATTGCTACCAATCTGCGATTCATAAAAAGCCCTGCGTTTTTTATCAGACAGGATATGAAGCATTTTACTGCGTTCGTTTCGCTCGCTCCCTGCCACCACACCTTTCATTTCGGCAGCAGCAGTTGATTCGCGTTCCGAATAGGTAAATACATGCAGGTAAGAAATATCCAGTCCGTTTAAAAACTGATAAGTATCTAAGAAATCTTCTTTAGTTTCGCCAGGGAAGCCCACAATTACATCAACACCAATACAGCAATGCGGCATTACTTCCTTAATTTTGGCCACGCGTTCTACATATAAGTCCCTGCGATAACGGCGGCGCATTAAGCCCAGTATTTTATCAGACCCTGATTGTAAAGGAATATGGAAATGTGGCACAAACCTTTTAGAAGTAGCTACAAACTCAATAATCTCGTTGCTCAATAAATTAGGCTCAATAGAAGATATCCGAATCCTTTCAATGCCTTCTACTTCATCAAGTGCTTTAACCAAATCGAAGAATTTATCCTCGCGTTCACCGTTGCGGATACCAAAATCACCAAGATTTACCCCGGTTAATACAATTTCTTTCACACCGCTTTCGGCAATCATTTTGGCACGGTTAACCACATTTTCAATGGTATCGCTCCGGCTTGCGCCACGGGCCAAAGGAATGGTGCAATAAGTACACGGATAATCGCAACCATCCTGCACTTTTAAAAAAGTACGGGTTCTATCGCCAATGGAGTAAGAAGCAATAAAATTGTGGTTTACCTTCTCGATATTCTGTTGGTGCACCACCGCTTTAGGCTGTTTGGTTAAATCGCTGATATATTCAACAATCCTGAATTTCTCAGCAGCTCCTAAAACCATATCCACACCTTCTATTTCAGCAATTTCCTGCGGCTTTAACTGTGCGTAGCAGCCTACAATGGTTACAAAAGCATTTGGAGAATATTTTAAAGCCTCCTTAACTACCTTCCGGCATTTTTTATCGGCATGATCGGTAACAGAGCAGGTATTGATCACATAAACATCAGCCTGATCCTGAAATTCGACAACAGCATAACCGGCATCGGTAAATAAACGACCGATAGTAGAAGTTTCAGAGAAATTGAGTTTACAACCTAATGTATAAAATGCGACCTTTTTCATTGAGGCTGCAAAGATAAGAAATTTGTTCGGAATTAGGCGTTTAGAACAGGTCTAGCGCACAAATTACAGTGAGATAACAATGCATCCCGCGTTTTCATTGCTCAGTAAAGCAAATCGCGAACTGAATATTATTAAATAAAAACTACTTTTCCTGCCACCGGTAACTTTCCTGTTCAAAGCCAGCCAAATCTAAAACCCGGCTAATTACCGTTCCGGCCACTTCTTCAATTGTTTTAGGTAAACTGTAAAATGACGGATTGGCCGGACAAATAATTCCTCCAGCTTCGGTTACTGCTTTCATGTTGTTGATATGAATTAGGCTGAAAGGCGTATCGCGCACTACAGCAATCAGTTTCCGGCGTTCTTTCAGTATTACATCAGCTGCTCTCGAAATCAGGTCGTTAGAAATTCCATGCGCAATACGTCCCAAAGTCCCCATAGAACAGGGCACAATAATCATGGTATCATACTTTGCCGAACCTGATGCAAAAGGGGCGTTGAAATCATTTTTATTGTAAAATTTAAAATCTATAAAATCGTTGTAGTCTTCATTCCCCAATTCAAATTGCCAAACATCTTTAGCATTATCGCTCATCACCACTCCTACTGCTTCGATCTGATCTTTTAGTTTTAATAATTCCCCTAAGAGTATTTTTGCATAGACCGAACCACTGGCGCCTGTAACCGCCACAATCACTTTCTTTTTAACCATAAAACAAAATTAGACTTTCTGAACGGATAAAAATAAAAAAGGGCCAGAACAATGTTCTGACCCTACATCTACCTATGAAAAACATACCCTCGAAAGGGTAAGAACAAATATATATAAATTTTTAAAAAAATGTAAGTAAGAAATGTTAAATCGTATAAATGACGTTTTTTAGCTTAAAACAAAACATAACACACTGATTATTAATACAATAATTTTATAAAAAAAATACAGAAATCATTTTAGAGCTCAAAAACGCCTCATTTTAGAGGACGTATTCAAAAAATGTGTATTACAAATCAGTCGAAATCAACAAGTATAGCGCTACAACTAAAAAACAAGGGCAATATCCACCCCTTCTTCTTTACATTTTTTTTACTTTAAAATAACACTAAAAACAAGTCAGAAATAGCCCACACAATTTACATAATTGCCTCGTGCACCAACATTTGGTTACCAGGCATTCAAAACCAATTTGGATCTGATGCGACTTAGTGTCTCTACCCGCATACAAAGAAAAGAGGCTATATATTTTAAACCTACCCTGCTTACCAAACCCGGGTACGATTGGATAAAACGAATGTATTTTTTTTCAGCAGTTTGCAATCGCGAAATTAATGCCCTTTCACATGATTGAAAATAATGAAGCTGAATAATTTTGCGCCCGATATAATTGGTAATATGATCCATATCAAACAATTGCATATACCTGTCGTGAGGGATTGCTATAGCCTCCACGTCTTCTAAAGCCTGAATATAGACCTCCACTGATCTGTTATCTTTACCAATACTGTATGCGTTACCAATCAATTCATTTTCTTTAGCAATCCAGATCGTAATTTCCTTGTTGTCATCTTTCAGATAGCCTCGGGCAACTCCTTTTACCATGAGATAAGTAAATTGGTTACGATTGAGTGGCGAGGATATAAATTTATTCTTTTTAAAGACAACAGGAAAGGTATGCTGATTGATAAAATGCTCTATTTCGGGAGTTAAGTCATGATATAATCTAAAAAACGTAATCAGTGGTGAAATGCCGTTAAAGGACGCCCACTTATTTAAAACATATTTTTTTTCGGTATTCATGGAGCTTAACTAAATGTGATTGGTTATTCCAGGTAATTAAAATTTCACTGCCCCTACTTCAAACACGCATTCGTAAAAAATGTTTGCTACAGAAAGCATTTCCGTTAAAATAAGGATATAGAACATTTAAAAAAATATTCCGCAAGCCGGAAAATCAGTTTTTATCAGCATTGAGAACTGGTTGCATCATAATATTTTGCTATTGCTATAAATTGGTTGGTGATTAGCTGACTAACGGCTATATTTGAGTAAGCGTGATTCAAATTATGATAGACTTAACCTCATCCCTGCTAAAAGCCTTATTAAAACATGCTCATAATCCAATAATTATCTTTAAAATTAAACCCGTATTGGTAGTTGTAGAGCATAATGATGCTTACCAGGCTTTAATTGCACGCATAGGAGGGAATTTGAAATTTTACGATGTAGATATCATCCCAACCCTGCTGTCTGATGAGGAAAAAGATTTACTAATTGATGCGGTAGAAAAAGTAAGTGAGCTTAAAAAACAAATTAGTCTGGTTATACACCCCATCTATTCCAATTCGCCAAATGTGAAGTGGGAACTGGAATTCTCCCCTGTGTTGCAAAATGACCACCCTGTTGAATATATTATCTGCTCATTAAAGGAGGTACCTGTAAATGAAAATGACCTGGAACGCATCTTATTTGAGCTATCAGAAAGCGAAACCAGATTTAGGGGCTTTTTTGAACAGGCACCGTTAGGTATGTGTGTTTTAAAGGGACCGGATCTGGTTACAGAATATGCGAACGATAACATTTTAAAGCTTTGGGGTAAAAGAAGAAAAGAAATAATCGGAATCCCACAGGAACAGGCACGGCCAGAACTGGCTCAACAAAGTCAGCTATTAAAACGTGTAAAAGAAATTTTCAAAACCGGTATACCTTTAACAATAAACGAGTTAAAAATTTCAACATCCGTATTTGACGGATATTTTATAGCCTTTTACCAGCCCCTGAAAAATGACAAGAATGAAGTTACACGGATTTTAGCCATTATCAAAGATATTACCGAAGAGGTAAACTTCAAAAAAGAACTTTTAAAAGCAAAAGACATCTTAAAACTTGCCATGGACGCTTCAGAGATGGGTTCATGGAATGTAGATCTGGAAAGTAAAAAAGTATTGCTATCTGAACGGGCCCAGCAGATTTATGAACTGGAAAATAATCGCATGGGCCTGGACGAAGCCAAAGGCTTAATTGCCAAAGAAGATTTCGCATTTCTTTCGGGCAGTATCCGCAAGGCGCTTCACAACCGGACAGCCTTTAATGTCGAATATCAGATTAACCCCAAAGGTGCTGCAAACAAAACCAAATGGCTGAGAACTGCCGGTAAAGCTTACTACAATTCAGATGGCAAGCCTGTGTACATCGCAGGAGCTGTTTTAGATATTACAGAACATAAGCAGGACGAAATCAGGAAGAATGATTTTATCGGCATGGTAAGTCATGAGCTTAAAACACCGTTAACCTCATTAAGCGCCTATATACAACTTTTACAATACAAACTAAAAGAAACCGACAACAGTTTTGCAATTGATACGCTTGATAAGGTAAATCTTCAGTTGAAGCGGATGTCATTAATGATTGATGGTTTCCTGAATGTTTCCCTATTGGAATCCGGTAAGATATTATTAAACAAAACCGAGTTCGATATGATAGCGCTAATTAAAAGTATTGCCGAAGAAAACAGACTTGTTTTACCCAGTCATTTTATACAGGTAATTGGTGTAGAACAAACTATAGTATATGCCGATATGGAAAAAATTGGCAATGTAATCAGTAACCTGATTGGCAATGCAGCCAAATACTCTAAAAAAGACTCATTCATAGCAATAAAATGTGAAAAAATAGGTGCTGAAGTAATTATTAGTGTAGAAGACGAGGGCATTGGTATTAAAGAAAATAACATACCAAAACTTTTTGACCGTTTTTTCCGTGTTGATAGTGCTGTTACCAAAACAATCGCAGGCTTTGGTGTGGGATTATATATCTGTGCCGAAATCGTTAAAAGGCACGAAGGCAAAATATGGGTAGAAAGTAAATTCGGGAAAGGATCTACATTTTATTTTAGTCTGCCTGTAAAAGAACAAGGTACTTTATCATAAGCATATAAGCGATTAGCCTGGTATTTCTACTTTTTCATACGCTACTTTAACTGCTATCAAGCCACTCAGACCTAAATCAATTTCAAAAAAAACTTTCGCGTTCAGATTAATCCGATCGGAGATTTCATCCAACTGAAACTGAATATCCTGACCGTTTTCATCTATGATGGTACCCAGCCCGTTTTCAAAATCAATCTCTACAATTTCTCCCCTTCTCTTATCGCCCATTACAAAAAAATAAATTTATAAATAATTAACAATTATAGGTAATTTAAGTATAATTAAAAATACATAAATTAAAATTTTTGCACAACTTTACGTTATACTGATGATCTTGTTTTTTACTAAAACGAATTAATAATACCAAAATGAAAGGTTACTTTAAAATGATTACTCACAAATAAAATTACCTGCTGAAAATCAGCTATTTATTTTCATCCGTTTATAAAAACGTTTTACTAAAAATATTTTAACTAACTGCTTTACAGCTTGTTATTCTCAATAAAAAAAAATAACTTTATTCCATCAAAATAGCTTAACAAGCTGAACCCTATTTACATTCAATGCGTATTCAACTATATTATATGCCTGGTTTATTACATAATTAAAACGCTTAAACTGTCAAGATAACCCGATGGGAATTGCTGTATTATGTAAAAAGAAATCAAAGCGAATACAAATCAAAGTCTGATTAGTACTGTTTTAATAAATTAATTATGGCAATCATGGAAAATCTTAACCCAAAAACCGGTATTCAGGATGAAATTATCTTATTGTCTGAGGAAACAGATCGAAATTACTGGGCAAACCGCCTGGGGGTTTCCTCTGAAGCACTTAAATCGGCTGTAAGAGCAACCAGATGCATTACTTTACAGCAAATAACCGCTTATTTAAGTCAGCAAAAGAAAAAGCTGTCGGTACCCAACGCTTAAGTGCTCTGACCGGCATTTCTCGTTATAAGTTGAAAAAGGATTCACCTAACGGCGATACCTGTGCCATATCCTATACCATTTTTTATTATTGGGATAGCTTCTGTGTGAGGTTCTGTTGTTAACAAAAATAGCCACTAAGAGTAAAATCGTGGCACCGGTTAATACCGGACTAAGTACATACAAGTAGCCCAGCGACTGGATTTTTGGAGAGCCTATATTGGCAATAAGTGCTGTTGCTCCTCCCGGAGGATGTAGTGTTTTGGTAACCTGCATCAGAACAATGGATAGTGCGACTGAGAGTGCTGAAGATAACCATAACTCGCCTGGAATTAATTTATGCATAGTTACCCCCACCAATGCGCAAAGTACATGTCCGCCAATTAAATTACGTGGTTGTGCGAGCGGACTGTTAATTATACCATAAATAAGTACTGAAGAGGCACCGAAAGAACCGATTATAAACAAATTATCGTAAGCAGTGAAATATTTGGAATTGATCAAGCCCATAATGGCGATCCCTAAAAAGGCGCCTATAAATGTCCAGAAGTGCTCTTTAAAATCAATTAAGGTTTCTTTATAAACAATATATTTTGCAGTACGAAAATGCCTCCTAATTCGTTTTCTCATGATCTTTTGATAAGGAGCCGCAAAATTAATAAATTATAGGGTTTATCAATAATCTATAACACAAAAGAGGCAGCTCAAAAATGAACTGCCTCTTCGCTTTTATTGTTGGCTACTCTTCGGTTAAGGTACTTATTAAAGTTTTTGCCTGTTTTAGCCAGTCGTCGCTTTTAACTTCGAAATCGCTGTAACATTGATAATGCTTAAAGTCAATCTTCTTCCCGTCAGGGTCGAAAGGTCCGCAAACGCCTACATAGGTAATGCTTTCTCCTTCTTTCTCTGAAGGATAAGTAAATTCAAAGGCGTAGTATATTTTTCCGTTTTCTTCAATCTTATCCAACAGCTTTACTTTTTCTGAATAATCAAGTTCTTCGCTCATGTAATTGGACAGCAAAAGTTTGGCAATTTCTTCGTGTTTAAGGTATCTGACCGGCACCTGATCTAATTTTTTAACCGCATCAAAGGCCATTAAAATATCATAACGACTAGATATGCTATCCAGTTTTGCATCAAGCAGTTTCTGGTCGACCGGTAAGCCCGCCTTAATTCGAGCCACCGCTGCGCTCGTTGCTATATAGGTATTCGAATCGGTAATTAACTTACTTGTAAAGGTATCGGTAAGTTTAGGCATTTCGAGTGCAGGTAAAATATCCAGATAATGATAAACCGAACCACCCGGATAATTATCGTCATCTTTTAAATAACCTTCTAAATCGACAATAGCTTGTGTGGTTATTTTATCTTTATTTTGTTTGATTAGTGCCAGATATTCGGGTTTCTCACTATTTATCATCGCTGAAACCAAACCAAGCACGCTTGAACGGTATGATTCCTTATTTTTCAAGGCCAGCACCTGATCAAAATGTTTGGAAACATAAGCTAACGAATCGTTAAGCGGACTAAAGGTAGACCAGTAACCCACCAGATCCAGTGCTTTATTTTCACTAAGGCTTTTCAAATACCAATCGTATTGGTTCGAATCTAACCTCACAATTTCAGTCAGTGCTTTGTTCCTGATGATGTCGGTATTTTTAACATCAGCAAACAGCTCTTTCAATAAAGGGATGCTTTTCTCTTTCTGCAAAGCACTTAACTCTTTAATCAATTTTATCCTGACACCGTTGGTGAGAGTGTCGTCAGCATATTTAAGCTTCAGTGCAGTATTAATCAGCGGAATTTCGGTCTTATCAAATCCGTAGTAGCTTAATGCACCAAATGCGGGATTATAAACCAAGGTATCTTTGCTTTTTAAACCATCAAAAATCAGTTTAGCTTTAGAGGCTTTAATATCGAAAGGTTTTGGTACTGTAGTTACGCTTACGGTGTTAAAGAAGTCGGTGGCCTGCTTGCTTTCCTGATCCTCTTTGGTACTCATTAAGTTCAGATAATAAAAGCGCTCACCATTTATCCAAAACTTTGCCTTTTTCTGTAATCCCGAAGCGCTATCTACATAGGTAAACACTTTGGCCTTCGAAGTACCCACAAATGCATCTTCTGTTTTGATGATAGTATCTGTCTCTTTCTTCATATTGTTGATTGTTTGAATATAAAGTGAATCGAGATTGGTTGATTTAAAGTATTTCTTTATTTTACTGGTTCCGATAAGGTATGCCCCGCCTGTATTTTTGTTGAGGGAGTAAAAAAGTTTGTTTTCCTCCAAAAATGAAGTATGCTCCGTTTCATTTTTTTCTGGAGCGGTTGAGGGCTGTGCTGGTGTAAAAACCTTTAAATCATCCACATTATAGAAAGTACTTTTACCCTCAATATATTTCTCTACTTTAAATGAATCAAAATATTCATCATCTTTCACCTTGCCTTCTCCCATCTGGTTTTGTTTCATTAACAGGTAAGAACGGTTACCCCTTAAAAACATTTGTACTTTCATATAGGTACCCTGCAAAACAAGGCCAATTTCACGGCCTTCGAGACCTTCTTTATAAATGGTTACCGGACCATCTACAATTTTACCGTTTTTTTCGAGCTGGCTTTTAATACCATTAAAAAAGGTGGCTTTATCAGAAAGGTACATCCCTTCCGGAAAGTCATTATACCGGAATAAATAGCTCACAAAATTTACCTTATCCAGCATGGTGTATAAGTTTACGATATAAGGATGTGCCGGAAAACTAGGATTTGGTATTTCCTTGGTACTTTCTTCGGGCTGCATGGGTATCTTTAAACTAAAACCCGCAAGGTCGTGCTTATAATCCTGCCAATTACCGTTTTTAGCTGTAACTGCATCATAGATTTTAAAAGATGAAAGAAACTTATCTACGTATGTTTCATGAAGATTGTGGTTTTCAGAATCGACACTTATTATATATAAAGTATAGTTCTTATGCACCAACACATTACGCGAAAATTTCCCGTCTTTTTCCAACTCAACTGCTAAGCCTACCCCACCAAATCTGTTTTCGCTTTTTTTGCTAATCAATCTGACCTCTTTTTTAAAGAATTTGTTAAAGACTGTATCCAAATACTGTTTTGAAGTCATTTTTTCGAGTGGACCAGTATAACTTGAACGGACTGCATAGCGCATATTGGTGATCAAATCTGCAGAAACATAAGATTTACCTATAATCTCTTTGGTAATAATGGGTTCGACAGGAAATTCTACTTCAAAATTCTCAGAAACATCATTATGTTTTACCCAATCTATTTTGGTATAATCGATCTTAAAGTTTTTGGCCAGACCTGTAAAAGTAGCTGTAACCGGGCGTAAGGTATAGCCTGCTTTGGTAAGCAAACTGATAATGCCTTTTTCGCCATTTAAATGTGATGCACCTACTGCAACGAAAAGGTTATTGGCTTTCATTAACCTGATTATACCATTGGCCATTACTTCGTTTCTATTGACAAGATCAAGCTGATCCTCACTTTCACCGCTCAGTAGCGCGCTAATTTCATCCAAATTGCCTTTTGCATAAACATTAACCATTTTCTCCATGCTTTCGGCTGTTGCTTCCTCATCTACCTCGAATAAGCCAGCAATTTTAGTGTCACTACCGTATAACAACTTCACCTGATCTTCAGGTTTTTCTAACCCATAAATCGTTTTCTTCATTGTTCTGGCAATGCCGTAAAGGTAAGCATCGACAAAGGTTTGCATATCATCTTTTCTGTTGACATGATAATTCATCAGCGAGGCCACCAGTACTGGATTATCGAGCATTGCAGAGTCGGGTACGAAACCATTTTTTGCTTCGAACCGTTTCACCAGTTCGGCAATTTGCTCAGCTGTAATCAGCTCGGTTATTTTCTTTTTGCCAGTCCTTTCTATCTTAGCTTCAAAAAACGATTTCGTTAAAGAATCAGGATGTACTTCCATTACAAATCCTGAAGTAGATTCGATGGCTTTTATTAGCGAATCACTGAAATTAAAGGCACGTTTATCTTTTACATGCATTGAGCCGAAAAGATAAGATGGTTTGGGTAAACCTTTCCCGCTAATTTGCCAGAGCAGGTTGTAATTTGATTTCTTTTCCTGCGAAAAACCATTGAAGCCAATAAAAAGAAGAACCAGAATTAAGGATAAAATCTTTGAGCGATTCTCAAAGTAAAAAGAAAACTTCATAAAGAATGGAGCGTTTAAAAATACGCACTAAGATAGTGATTTCGGTACATCAAATAAAATGTTTAAACCCGCTAAATAAAAGAGGCAGCTCATTAATGAGCTGCCTCTCTACGAAAATCGATAAAACTGATTTTATTTCTGTGATTGCTCTGGCGCTTTGCCAATTAAATCCATAAACTGGTCTAGTTTAGGTGTAATGATAATTTGTGTACGGCGGTTTTTTGCCTTACCTCCTGCCGTAGTATTATCGGCAATCGGGTTAAACTCACCACGGCCTCCTGCTGTTAACCTTTTCGGATCGACAGCATATTTGGTTTGCAGTGCCTGCACAACAGACGAAGCACGCAGGGCACTTAAATCCCAGTTGTTGCGGATATTGGTTTGCGTAATCGGCACATTATCGGTATTACCTTCGATCAGCACATCATAGGTATCGTAATCTTTAATAATTTTAGCGATTTTACTCAATGTTTCACCTGCTTTATCTGAAATCTCGTAGCTACCTGATTTGTATAACATATTATCGGCTAGCGAAATATAAACTACGCCTTTAAGTACCTGAACATCTACGTCGCCCAATTCTTCGCGGCTCAAAGATCTTGTTAAGTTATTCGTTAACACCATATTAAGCGAATCGCTTTTGTTTTTAGCATTTACCAGCTGTTTAATGTATTTATTCGAGCTGTTAATTTCATCAACGAGTTTAGAAATGTTTACATTTCCCTGGTTACTCGAATTTAAACATTTATTTAAGGCATCTTGCAAGGCCTTAACATTAGCTCTTTCTGAAGCAATCTGTTCTTCTAAACTTTTAACCCTACTGTTGCTTCCGCTTAATTCGCGCTGGCTATCCTGATATTTATTACTTAGCTCCTGATTTCTTTCTCTTAACTTGGCGTAAGTACCCTGAAGTTCTGCATATTTCTTATTACTTACACAACCAGCGGCAAGTGCCACAGTAAAGAGCATTATTGGGATTGATTTGTATAATTTCATAATTATATTGTTTTATAGCAATTACGATAACAAATTTCTTGCCGCAAAGTTTTATATCAGGTCTAAACCATGTTAAAAAGCGTTAATCTTCACCGAATCAAAACTGGCCAATGCTTTATAAGTCCTTAACCCAATACTACCCGATTGGTACTGGCTATCGCTTACAGAAAGAACCGGTTTGACGGCACCATTAACAAAAACATCAAACTTATCGGCTTTGGCCACCACTTTAAGGCTGTACATTTTATTCATTTCTACCGGATATTTTTCGCTTTTTAGCAACTCCCACTTTTGGCCATTGGCTTTACCAAATATGACATTGCCATTGGGCTGATCTAATCCTACATAATAGCCCTGGTAAGCATCCGGACCAATTGCAGGTTCGGAAACCCTGAACATTAAACCAGCATCGCCAATGGTTGTAATTTTAACATCAGCCTGATAAGTAAAATCCTTAAAATCAGTTCCATTAGCTACGTATTTAGAACCAGCAATACCAAAACCGCCAGAACCTGCGTTTGAAGCAGCATTAACCTGGCCGTCTTTCCAGAACCAGCCTCCTCCATAAAACACCCAATTGCCGGGCATACCCTGGTCAAAATTTTCTGTCAGGCTTTTGGTTGACTTTTTGGGCGTTCCGATTACCGGGAAGCAGCTTAAACGGATATTTTCTGATCCATAAGGTACCAAATTAACTTCTTCATCAGGCTCAGTTGATAGCACCGGACTAAAAGGTACATCGAAGGCCGACATTTTGTGGTAAGATAAACCCCATGATGGGATTTTTTTTGCCTTCACTTTTAATTTAATTGGTGAAGTGGCCGCAATAAAAGGATTTTCGGTCATACCTGATTTCACTACTTTGAAATTACTACTCAGACTTTCTTTTTTTAACGATAATCCATAATTCCAAGGAGATTCGGCTAGGATTTCGTAATCAGTAAAGCCGGCAACAACATGCTTTTTAGTAACTTTATTAGCTGCTTTAATTTCCAGCGCGTAAACAATTGGTCCGCGTGTAATGCTTAAAGCATTGTTTACCTGCTGCTCGCTGCTAATTCCCATTGGAAAGTTGAGTTCCAGCTCATCATTATTCAGCCATTGACGTCGAATTTTAAACATTTCGCCTGCTTTTACACCAGTTAAAACCTTTCCATTTAACTTAATTGTTGGTTTTAAAGCCCAGGTTGGTACCCTCAATACCAGTGGAAAAGTTGTAGCTGATGAAAGTGATATTTTTAAATGAATCTGTTCTTCGAACGGATAATTGGTACTTTCAGTAATTTTGATCTTTTGGTTACCATTAACAACGGTCGTTATTTCCATTGGTCCGTAAGTTATAATGGCTAGACCTTTATCAGGAGTAGCCACAGCACTGTTTTTTACATAATAAGGCCAGCCCATGTGCATGTTGTAGCGGCAACAGCCATAACCCGAATATGGGCTGGAAATAATCCCCGAGCCATAATCCTGATTAAAACCATGCTCACCGTGCACGCTTTGTACCTGATTAGGTAATGTGTAATAAGAATGGTTTTTAAAATCGCGGCTAAACTGCGCAGGTAAAGCATTAAAAGCTACTTTTTCAAGCTTATCGCCAATGCTGGCCTCATGTATAATTTTAGCGGCTGTTTCTAAACTCTGCATCCATTCTACCACCGTACAGGTTTCTACCCCTTCAATACTGCTGGTACCGGCCAGAAACTCTGTACCAGAACCAAGGCCTTCGGGTTGACCGTGATCGTGCATAATATGTGCGATGCCTTTAGCAAAAGCATCGGTATTGAGCGGATTATCGTGAAGCTGTGCATAAACCACCGGAAATTTTAACGCCTGCGCTACATTAACCATGTGCTTGGGCTGAAAATCATCCCCATAAAAGTAAAATCCGTTGTTGGTATATATATCGATCCATGGATAAGCTTGTTGTTTCAGTTTTTCTACCAGCTTTAACAAATCCTGATCGCCGGTTTTATTATAAACCCAGATGGCGATTTCCATATTATCGCCCGCCCTGGATTTTGCCCATTCTTTTAACGGATCAGCATCGAGATTGGCCAGCTGATACTTAAAATATTTACTTAAAAAAGGAATTACCCTGCCATCGTTTGTGGCCTCATAATAACTCTGCAAGGCATACATCATGGGCATACGCGGCCACCAATCTTTCATTTTTACCGGGCCAAATAAACCATCAGGCTGTTGGCTATTTAATGTCCAGTCGATATATTTCTGCGCCTTAGCTTTTAGCTTTGCATCATCGAGTGTATAAGCCAGTGCTACCAAACCTTTAACATAATATGGCACGCGTTCCCAGCTGTTTCCCTCGCCCCCCAGCCAGTCGGTATTTTTACCTAAATCATCTTTCGCTGCATACAGCTCTTCTGCCATCCCGGTAGCTCCATCACGTTGCTGTTCCAATTGCTTTAATAACCACCCTTTAGCTTTAATACTGCCTACCGGCAATTGTACATAAACATCCTGCTTAAGCGGTACTTTATTAAATTCATTTAAATTTTGTGCGTAAGAAGTATGTATTGATAGACAGGAAACTAAGAAAAAAAGTGATTTTACTATTCTTTTCATAAAAGGGTTAATTGGTTAGCTATTTTTTATAAAACTAACAATTTTGAGGCAATAATAAAACGATTTAGTATGCTGTTTTAAATTAACCAGGCAGAAGTGCTTTTCAGGTTGCCTGCAACTCTTCAGGCAAAATGCTTTGCTAAATGGAAAAATTAATTTACAACCAGAAGATGTAAGGTTTACACTTAAATCCTGGTCTTAACCTGGTTGAGGCACAACAGGCAATATGGGATTGCCCTTAGCCTCCCAACTTTTTGGAGAAGGTTGAGATTAGTTTTATATTAGTACCAGAGAGCGTTAATTTAGAATCGGGGGATAGCCTTAATGGTTATTCCCCGTTCTTTTTTAAGCTTTTTAATTATATGGGAATACTGGTACAGCTTGCCGAAATTACTTTCCAGTCTTCCTGCACCTTTGCCCATACCCTTAACCATTGGTATTTACCGTTAAGTAGTATATTGGCATACCTACCTTTTATAAAAAGACTGGCTGAAACCACAACAATAGAGTCGAAAACACGTATCTCACGTTTGGAAACGTTGATTTTATGGATTGAAACCAGGCCATTGCGATAGGAATCCATATCCATTTCTTTATCCAGTACATTACCATACTGATCGTGAAAAATCATTCCGTCGGCAAACAATAAATCTAATGTTCCAAGATCTGTTTTTTTAAATCCATCAAGTAATTTTTCTTCAAGATCGGCAATCAGGAGAATGGTTTCCTGATCGGACAAAGTATTTGGCATAATTTCCGGTTATGCTGTAAAAATATAAAGTAAGCGACAAAAAAATGTGGCTCTTTAAATATTGCCTCAATTGCACGCTTTTAGACACACAAATTGCACAAATTTACTGCAAACCGAATTTACTTCTTTCCAAAGGTCACTCCCTGCCAGGTATCGGTTCTGAACGGAGAGGCCGGCAAACCATCATTACTAACCAAATTACATACGGGATTATTTCCCCAGGCATAACGAACAGCCACCGGGTTGCTTACTTCACTGCTGCTTAATACGACCTGGTTTCCTTTAATTGTAGCATTTGCCCAATAAAACTTCTTATCTGCACCGGCAACAGCAAAGCCCTTAAGTTCTTCCCCATTACGAGCTTTAAGTCCATTTTCAGTATGACCAAATGTTAAGGTAACCTGTTTTCCATCTACTTTTTGCGATTGGTAAACCGGTCCTGAATAGTTTATTTTTTGACCGTAGGTTTTAGCTAAAGCAATTAACCCCAATCTTTTTCCAACTTCCTGCTTGTTTTTCGGGTGAATATCTTTAGCCTCGCCAATATCAATAATGGTAGCCATGCCTGTATTTGGCAATACAAGTGTTTTCAACTGAGCTTCGCGGAGTTCGGCCCAGGCAGATTCTGCTGGAACCTGGTCTACCTGCATAAAATTAGCCAATTGTACAAAATAAAAAGGGAAATCGCCCTGTCCCCACTTCTGACGCCAATCTTTAATCATAGCAGGAAAAAGCTCACGGTACTGATATGCCCTATCTGCATTGCTTTCGCCCTGGTACCAAATGGCGCCTTTAATGGCAAATTGTATATAAGGATGAAGCATAGCATTGTAGAGCACGGTAGGCCGGTTTGGACCGTTTTCTTCAAAAGGTTTGGGTTCTGCATTTTTAAAATCGAGACCAATTTTATAATTCCAGTTACCGGTTAATGAGATTTGCTCTCCACTTGCATTGCTCAGGTTCAAATCTTTAGCCTCGCCATAAAGGCCACCGCCACCGCCACTGTCGAAAACACGTATGGTAATCGTATTTTCTCCTGTTTTCAATAAATCAGCAGGTAAAACGTAGCTACGACCCACATTATAACCTTCGGTTTCGCCAACCTTTACGCCATTTACAAAAGTGATATCGTTATCATCAATTGTACCCAAATTAAGTTTAGCACCATTTTTCTTCCAGTTTTCCGGAATGTTGACCTTTTTAGTAAACCACACAATACCGTCAAAGTTTTTAAGCGCAGCATCTTCCCATAAGGTGGGAATGGTCATATTTTTCCAGTCATTTGCATCGACACCAGTCCATTTGGCTTGTCCGTTTAGGTAACCCGAATCTTTTTCATTGATGCTTTTAACCCAATTCTTCACTTTTTCTTCGTATGTAAGCGGCGATGGATTTTTAACTGCATTTTGAATTTTATCAACAGCGGCAGCAAAGTCGAGCATCTTTTTTAGTGATTCGGCACTGGTCCACGCTTCGGCAATGGTACCGCCCCATGAAGTATGAATCAATCCGATTGGGATTTTGGTTTTCTCATACACTTGGCGGGCAAAGAAATAAGCGGTAGATGAAAACTCCGCAATATATTTTGGATTGCATTCCTGCCAGCCTCCGTTGGCCACTTTTGCATCGTTTAAAGGAGTATTACTGGTAACATGATCAGCCTGTAACAAGCGGATATTGGGAAATTTAGCATTGGCAATTTCTTTTTCATAATCCAAAATTTTACCCCAGCCTGCCAGGGGCATCTCCATATTCGATTGTCCTGAGCAAATCCAAACATCGCCAATTAAAACATTGTTGAGTACCAGTGTTTCGCCATCAGAAATGGTAATAGTGTATGGCCCACCATAGCCAGGTGTTGTTATTTTAATTTTCCAGTTTCCATTGGCATCTGCAATGGCACCGTAATTCATTTTATTCCACGATACGGTAATTTTCACAGCCTTGCTGGCATCGGTTTTACCCCAGATAGCAGCATTTGTTTTCTGCTGTAACACCATATTATCGCTAAATACCGAAGGCAAAATAATTTTCGCCTGCAAAAAAGACGAACAAAACAGCAATAAAGCAATAAAAGGCAGAGATTTTAACTTATTGAGGCTCATATAGCGGGACTGGTTTTATGATTAGAAAGCGAATGTACATTTTCTAATACTCTACATCAATATTTATCAGTATCAATTATAAAATAATGTTAAAACTATGCAGTTTTTAGCCAATTAGTTTGGGGAAGCGCATCATTTTACTTATTTTGCAGACCTAAAGAACAGCTCAGAACCGGAAATCGTTTTGGTTTGTGTTCTAAAAATGACAATACAAATGGTTAAGATTTTTATAGGCGGCCTCCCAGATAATATCCAAGAGATGGACCTGGCAATTTTTGTTAGCCTTCATGGCAGAGTAGAAACAATTAAAGTTGTTCGCGACAGAGCTACCGGAAAATGTAAAGGCTATGCTTTTTTAGAAATCTTTAGTCTTCCTGATGCCAAAAACATTGTCTCTACCCTAAACGGAGAATCTTTTAAAGGCAATATCATCACAGTAAAAATTTCGGAGGAAGAAAACAAAACCCAGCCCTTTAAACCAAAAGCGAACCAGCCTTTTAAGTCCAAAAGACCACGTTTACAGCGCTAGGTTTTTATCATTCAAAATTTAATTTCCGGGTTTTAGTATAATTATTCCCGCAACAAGTAAGCAGGTTTGCTATTTTTGTTGCATTGATGAATAATAGCGGCTGCTTCTTACTAAAAAGATACTGCATTAAATCTCTCTTAATCCTACCCAAATTTTAGCTGCATTTTTGCAAATTAGTTTCAAACCCATATTTTGCAGGCTAGTTAAGCTTTGCTATGGAAAATTACACCATCGTTATATTCATTTTAGTAGTAATGATTGGGCTTTCATCGGTTGCCGATCACATTAAAATTCCCTATCCTGTTTTGTTAATTATAGCCGGAATAGCTGTTGGTTTTATCCCTGCATTACGACCTGTTGATATTAACCCGGAAATTATATTTTTGATCTTCCTTCCGCCACTGCTCTACGATGCTGCTTTTAATATTTCGTTTAAAGAGTTTAAAACCAACATCAATACCATTGCAACGCTATCAATAGGTTTGGTATTTATTACGGCTATTGGTATTGCTGTTGTTGCACATTACATGATTCCCGGAATGAGCTGGCCTGTCTCTTTTGTTTAGGTGCCATTTTATCCGCTACCGATGCTGTTGCTGCCATGAGTATCACCAAGGGCCTTGGCCTGTCGCACAAAACAAATACGATTTTAGAAGGAGAAAGCCTGGTTAATGATGCATCGGCTCTGGTAGCCTATCGTTTTGCAGTAGCGGCAGTAACCGGAACAGCCTTTGTATTTTGGAAAGCATCATTATCATTCGTCATTTTAATGGCAGGTGGTTTAATAACCGGAATGGTAATGGCAAAAATTTCGGCCTTCATCCTTAAAAGAATTCATGATAACCGTTTGGCAACCATAAGTTTTATGTTGCTAATGCCTTTTGTAACGTATTTAATTGCGGAAGAAATTCATGTTTCGGGGGTTATTGCTGTGGTAATTTTGGGCCTGGGGATTTCGAGATTTAGCAATCAGGTATTTCCCGATCAGCTTAAAAACCAATCCAAAAACATCTGGGATATTATTATCTTCCTTTTAAACGGATTGATTTTTATTTTAATTGGTCTGCAGTTTCCTTACGTATACAAAAGCATTAATCAAGCCGACATTTTCCCTTATATTGGGTACTCTCTGGTGATTACGATTGTGGCCTTGCTACTGAGAATGGCCCGCGTTTTTCTCCAAAAAATTAACCTTCAAAAAGCATTTCAAAAAGGTAAACACCGGATTACAAAAGCGGCATTGCTTGATTTTAAAAACAGCCTTATCATCAGCTGGTCAGGTATGCGCGGCATTGTTTCACTGGCCATTGCCATCGGATTACCGGCAGAGCTGGCTAATGGAAGTCCTTTTCCGCAGCGCAATGCCATTATATTTATTTCAGTAGTGGTAGTATTGTTTACCCTGATTGGTCAGGGATTAAGTTTACCATGGATTGTAAAAAAACTGGCCGGAGAAAAGGGAAAGTAAGCCAAAGAGATGCATAAAAAAGGGATAAAACATTAAACTTTATCCCTTTAATTCGTTTATGACTAATAGTGTGTTGTTAATTTAGCTAAACAAGCTGGTTCCGTTATCTGTTTGCACGGTATACGCATCGAGTTTAAGACCAAACTGCATCTGATATCTAGCAGCAAGTTCTTCGATCAGGGCCGGAATATTTTCTTCTTTTACAATGTTGATGGTACAGCCACCAAATCCCCCGCCCATCATTCTGGCACCCAAAACATAATCTAAAGGTTTTACAGCATCAACCAGGAAATCGAGTTCTTTACAACTTACCCCGTAAGCAGCACTTAAACCTTCATGCGTTTCGAACATAAGTTTACCCAAACTTTCTAAATTACCGTTTTTCAATTGCTCGGCTGCATTTAACAAGCGCCCAATTTCTTCAACAACGTAACGGCACTTGGTATAAACCTCAGCATCTTTTGGTTTTACAAATTCCTCCAGCATGTTTAAATCTACATCACGCAGGCTCTTTACATTGGGATAGTGTTCTTTTACCCAACTTACGCCCTGCTCACATTGCTGCCTCCTTTTATTATAAGCCGAATCAGAAAGGGCATGTTTTACATTCGTATTTAAGAGTAAAAGTTTATACCCATCCAGTTTTAAAGGAATGTAAATGTGCTTCATCGACCGGCAGTCGAGCATTATGGCATGGTCCTTTTTACCGAATACTGAGGCAAACTGATCCATAATACCACAGTTAACACCAGCAAATGTTTGTTCGGCTTTTTGGGCAATCAGCGCCAGCTCCATTTTAGGTACTGATAGTGAAAAAAGCTGATCTAAAGCAAAACCTGTGGCACACTCAACCGCAGCAGAAGAAGATAACCCCGCCCCCAAAGGCACATCGCCATCGATGTAAAAGTTAAACCCGCCCAGTTTGTAACCACGCTCTTTCAACTGATCGGCCACGCCCAATATGTAATTGGCCCAGCTATTTTCTGATTCTTTTAAATCGTCAATGGATGAAATATCAAATTCCTGATAGCTTTCCGAGAAAAGATGGATTTCATGATCGTCTCTTTTCGATATGGCCACATAAATGGCTTTGTTAATAGCTGCAGGCATTACAAAACCTTCATTGTAATCGGTATGTTCACCAATAATATTGATCCTTCCAGGCGAACGAACCAAAATAGGCTCGGCATTGAAAAGCTTTTTAAAGGTAAGTTTTAAATGTTGTGCATTCATGAATTCGATCGTTAATCTTTTTTAATATTTTTATAATGTTCGGTAGACATTTCCCTTAACCTGCTTGCTGCAAATTCGGCAGTAATATCGCGTTGCGGATTGGCCAGCATTTCGTACCCTACCATAAACTTTTTAACGGTAGCCGAGCGCAGCAATGGCGGGTAAAAGTGCATGTGCCAGTGCCATGCCGGATAGTCGCCATTATTTACCGGTGCCTGATGCATCCCCGCGGAATAAGGGAATGAGGTTTCGAAAAGGTTATCGTATTTGGTGGTTAATACTTTAATGGCTCCGGCCAGCGATCGCTTCTCTGTTTCGGTAAATAATTTGATGCTGTTAACATGGCGTTTGCTGATAATCATCGTTTCGTATGGCCAAACTGCCCAAAATGGCACCAGCACTACAAAATGATCATTCTCAAAAATAATACGCTCATTTTTTTTCAATTCGAGTTTTAAATAATCGCCCAGCAAACTTCTCCTGTGGATGGCGTAATGTGCTTTCTGGCGTTCGGTTTCCTTGACAATTTCGAGCGGAATATCGCTCTGCGACCAAATCTGTCCGTGTGGATGCGGATTGCTGCAGCCCATTATTTCACCTTTATTTTCGAAAATCTGGATGTATCTGATCCACTCCTTTTCAGCCAGGCTGTTAAATTCATTTTGCCAAACATTTACCACCGCTGTAATCCCTTCAACACTCATTTCTGGTAAGGTAAGGTTGTGTTTCGGGCTGAAACTGATTACCCTGCAAAGTCCCCGCTGGTTATTAGCTACCAGCAAATCACTTTCGTTCATTTTATTTTGGGGCGTATCTTCGAGCAATGCCGCAAAATCGTTATTAAAAACGAAGCTTTCGGTGTACCCGGGATTACTATCGCCATCTGCCCTGCCATTACCCGGACATAAATAGCATTTGGGATCGTATTCGGGGCGGTTATCGGGTGTAATGTCTTCAACCTTTCCCTGCCAGGGTCTTTTGGTACGGTGTGGCGAAACTAAAATCCATTCTCCCGTTAATATGTTTAACCGGGTATGCGGATTACTGTCGAGTTCGAATGTCTGGTTCATTTTATTGAATATAATTGGTTAGAACAGCCGGCCAGATTTGCCTACTTATCTACACCGCCAAATTATAAAATTATTATTAATTGTCAAAACGACAATTAATAATAATTTTTATATTCGTGAAAATTTGAACATATTAACGCCTCAAAACATGAATTAAGAAATGATTGAATATTCAGGACAGCCACATTACCTGGTTGCTGTTGATTGTATAGTATTTGGCTTCGATGGCGAGCACCTTAAAATTTTATTGGTTAAAAGGGGTCTGGAACCTGAAATCAACAAATGGAGTTTAATGGGGGGCTTTGTTGGGCCTGATGAAAGTCCTGATGATGCGGCCAACAGGGTACTGAAAAAGCTAACGGGTTTGGAAGGGATTTACCTGGAACAAATGCAGATTTATGGCGAACCCAGGCGTGATCCGATAGAACGCACTTTATCGGTTGGTTATTTTGCGCTGATTGATATCCATAAATACGAAGCGCAGTTAAATGATGATTACGAAGCAGAGTGGTTTTTGATCAACGAACGGCCAAAATTGATTTTCGACCATGACCAAATGGTGGCCGATGCGAGAAAAAAGTTGCGTTATAAAGCATCGCTCCATCCTATTTTGTTTGAAATGCTGCCTAAGAAATTTACCATTCCTCAGCTGCATATTCTTTTTGAGGAAGTGAACGACACTAAAATTGATACCCGTAATTTCAGCCGTAAAATCACTTCAACCGGTTTGTTGATTAAACTGGCCGAAAAAGACAAAACAGGCTCAAAAAAAGGGGCATTTTATTTTAAACTGGACAAAAAGAAATATACAGCCAACTCGCAGGCTTTCTTAAACTTAATGCCAAACTTAAAGGCTTAACTGCTATAATTATTAATGTTTTAAGCTTACTTATTTTCTACAGTTGAATGGAAAGGATACAAGTTCTTTACAAATTGACCGTTATAGCTGTAATCATTTATTAGTATGTTTGGCAACAAACACACAATAAACTTAAATTAATCTTAAAACAATGAACATTACCAAGAAACTTTTATTTACAGCGCTCGTTACATCATTTACCCTAACGCTTTATTCTTGTAAAACAAAAAAACTGGTAGCAAAGCCTGCTCCGGCACCTGTTGAGAAACCAGCTCCGGTTGAAGAGAAAAAACCAGCTCCGGCACCTGAAAAAGAACCAGAAAAACCGGCACCAGTTGAAAAACCCAATTTTAACCTGGACAATATCCAGTTTGAATTTAACTCGTTTGTATTGAAAACCTCGTCGTTTTCTATTTTGGATAAGGCAGTAACTGAAATGAAAAAATCGCCGGAGACTAAGTTTATACTTAATGGTTATTCATCGGCCGAAGGAACACCGGAGCATAACATGCAATTATCGGTTGACCGTGCCAATGCCGTAAAATCGTACTTTGTTAATGCTGGTTTAAATGGCAGCAATTTTACCGTTGTTGGTCACGGAGAGAAAAACCCGATTAGCAACAACAACAGCGAAGAAGGCAGAATTATAAACAGAAGAACTGAAATTAAGGTTCAGAACTAAAACTTATTTAGACCTCGCTGGTTTTAAAAACCAGCGAGGTCTGTTATTTCTGATAAACCCTCACATATTCTACTTCCATCCGGTTGGGAAAGCGGGTATCTTTCAGATCACCACCATTCATACCGCCCAAAGCCAAATCGAACAAAATATAATGCTTTTGTTTAAAGGGATGAAAGGCTGTTCCGTTTTCGTTCTCCAGCTGACTCAATAAAGTCTTATTCAGCAAAACATCATCAACAAAAAGGCTGATTGCTTCATCATCCCAATCCATGCGCCAGGTATGAAATTGGGCAGCCCATTTTTTACCACCAAGTGAATCTGTTGATTTAGTATTGCTAAACCATTTGGGTTTATCGTTTTTGCCCATACTGGCAATGTTGGCCAACAATTTGCCTTTGTAGTATTCCATAATATCAATTTCGCCATTGGCCGGCCAGCGACCTTTAGTGCCCAGCGTCCAGAATGCAGGCCATAAACCAGCTGAAATATCGATCTTAGCGCTCATTTCAAAACGGCCATATTGCCAGCTTTGCAAATCTTTGGTAATGAGGCAAGCAGAAGTATATTCGATGTTTTGAGGCGTTTTACGCCAGTCTTTACTCTCTGGCACATATAATGGATTGGGTTTCTGTTCTTTCCGCGCTTCGATAATCAGTTTCCCGTCTTTGCAAAATGCATTTTCAGACTGGTACCACTGTAGTTCTTCGTTCCGCACGAAGCCTTTTTCGTAAGTCCAGTTTACAGGATTGGGCGTTCCATCTTTTTCAAATTCATCGTTCCAAACCAATTTATAGCCTTCGGACACATACTGATCTGCAATGTTGTGCACCTTTTTTACAGCACACGATTGTAATGCAACAGTTAATACTAGTATCAGGAAACCTGGAATACGGTTTTGCATAGGATGTATTTTAATGACTAAATTAATATTCTTTTAGCAGAAAAATCTCCGGGTTTTCGATAAAGAAAAGCCCGGAGATTAAGGAAAGTTGAGTATTACGTTAATTTATTAAAGCGATTTAAGCGCTACCTCTTTTACAATCCAAAACTGGTTACCTGATGCCGTCGTCATTGTAGCGAGAAAGCCAATTGATACTGTTGTTGATTGCGTTAAGGTAAATTGAAACTTATTGTTAGCAAAATTGGTGTAGCCTAATGAGGTAGATACATTGGCAACATCGGGAAGGGTATTACCGGCTGCGGCTACGATATAAACCGGGTCTTTTGCTTCATTTTTAGCCATGGTAATTTCGAAACTGTAGCTACCTGCCGGAAGCGTAAAGGTTTGGTATATTTTACCATTCGTAATTTGTGCAGTGCCATCCCAGCCCATTTCCATAGCTAAACAACCACCGGAATCCGAGCACCAGCCACCTAAACCACCGTGGTTACGGATATTATCGGTAACCGTCCAGTCGGCAATATTACGCCACCTGCCACCACTTGCTGCCGGCTGAAAAGGATTTCCCTTGTTTTTAAAATAAGTTGCGGTAATATCGGCACCTACACGCTGCGTTTGAAAAGCAGTAGAAAAGGTATCAATAGAAACGGTATCGGGCAAAAACAGGGTGCGATACCTTAAACTGGTACCGGGCTTAAGATCGGGAATTGCAGTTGTTGCATCATCAATTTTGGCCCTGATTTTTTTAACTACATTGCTGAGGTTGGTATACTCAACCTCGGTAGCAAATACCCCGGTTAAGCGATCCATCCCCTGCCAGGTAATGGTGGTTGCCCCACTGGCATTGGTGAAAGCTGATTCGATAGGCCTGTTAAACAACGATGACTGGTATCTTGAACCGTAAGACCTTCCTGTTTTATATACCGGAATGGATTTATTGCCAGCTGCATCGTAGGTGTAAATCTGGAAATTTTGTACGCCTTCCTGCACATTTTCTACAAAATATTTCAAGGTATCGGTTGCATATTTTTTCTTCACGGGTATGACTACCGAATCAGCCTTGTTGTTCCAGAATATTTTGCACTGGGTTACTTTCGGATCGGAAAGAAACAAGCCCTTGATGTATACGCGGTTGCTACCCGACATTATTTTTACCGAATCTAATTTCCCGGTATAAGAAATTTCTCCTTTCTCGGTATACTTTTTATAATCATCGGATTTGGTACAGGCCATAAAGATACCTGCCCACAAACACATAAAAGCTAGTTTTATGGTTCTGATATATGTTTTTTGATTATTCATTTTTAAATGCAGTTTAGAAATTACCTCGGATCGCCATAAAGCTGTACTTCAGAAACACTCATGAAAGAAGTGCCCTGCCAGTTGTTAATGGATTTAATGCGTATATACCTTACCTTTTTAAGTCCTACAGCAAAATTGTAGCTGATACCGGCATTGGCAAAAGCATAATCTTCGCTGGTTTGCACGCCATAAGCGCTTTTAGAAGGTTTGGCAGAGCTATATTTACCCAGCATTACCCAGTTGTTAAAACTACCATCAGCAGGCGGGTTATCGGTTCCCCAGATTTCAAAATCCTTTAAATTGCCACCATAATAATAGGTACGTCCGGCATTGAGGTATTCGGGATAATTCCACACTACTATGCGGCTTAAGGTTGCTGTTCTACCCAGATCGAAAGTTACCCATTGTGGTGTTAATACCGTAGTTTTGGTTAAACACACGCTCGGCCAATCGATAATATTGCCATCCCACATTTTGGATATTCCGGTAGAGGTATATTCCTGTGGCGAATCGGTCGGCAAAATCACCTCCTTGTAGGTTGATTTAGGCAATACGGTTTCATAAAGCGGCTTTAACGTAGTAAAAAGCGTATCACTGTAGTTTAACCACCTGTCTCGAATGGTAATGGCAAATTTCTGGGTCAGGGTATCCAGCCCCCTGATCGACTGATCGATATCAGGAGCGGCAGTGTAAATGTTCTTCGCTGTTGGCACATACTTTCCTTTCGACAAAACCAATACTTCAATGGCGAGGTCGGCTTTAGAAGGATTGCTTCCTTTAAAATTTAATCCACCAAAATCGGCAACAGCTTTTAGACTTCGGTACACCCCCCAAATTGGGTTTTCGAGTGGTTTAACCTTCACAACAGTCGGTTCTGAGGCAACTTCACTCCTGTTTACCGCATAAATTTTGACTTCATGTTCATTTGTATCGCCAAATCCCTCTACCAATAATGTATTGCCATAATAAGAGGTTTTCACCTCCATCTCCTGCCCGTTAGCCAGATAGTAAACGGCTTTAACATACAATAAATCTTTATCGGCAGGTAAGCTAAAGGTAATGCTGGCATTGCCTGCTCCGTTTTTAACGGTAACATTACTTACTTTGCCCGGAGGCGTGGTATTGTTTTCTAAGGGGCCTAACTCATCCTCCTTGCAGCCCGAAAATGCCACTATTAAGCTTAACAGGAGTAACAGCAGGTTTCTATTAATTCTTTTCATATCGAATATTTTTAATCAATTCATACTACCAACCTGGGTTTTGAACCAGTTTAGGGTTAACGGTTAAATCGTATGCACGTAATGGCCATAAATAATCGCGTGGGGCCACAAAATTCTGGTTAAAGATGGTTCGTACACGATAATATTCAGAAGCTGTAGGCTGATAAACGCTCCATCCGGTAATGGGCTGGTTAAACATTTCTGCAGCACGTTTCCAGCGTCTGATGTCCCAGTAACGACTTCCTTCAAATGCCATTTCAATGAGTCTTTCTTGTTGAATAATTTCGCGCATACCATCTTTAGTAGTGTACTTACCCGGGTTGTTTGAAAAATTAGTCCATGCGTTTTGTACGGTTGGCAAACCTGCCCGTGTTCTGATGCGGTTAATGTACTCGTAAACATCTGCTGATGGTGCTGCCAGGGTTTCGTTTAAGGCTTCAGCATACATTAAATAAAGATCGGCCATCCTGATTTCAGGCCATGGATAATCGCGGTAACTGGCGCCGTTTGTACCGTTAATCATATTCCAATCGACCAGTTTTTTGATGAAATAACCCGTTTCGTTGTACCAGCCGAAGTTGTTCGCTCCAGCCACCTGGTTCGATTTACCTTCCAATACAAAAGTACCTTCATCAGAATTGGTTGGACTATCGTATTTGTACCAGATTCCACCATCAAAACCTAAATCAGCATAAAACCTGGGTTCGCGGTCAAAATTGATTCTGGCGGTAGTATAGCCTTCCTTTACATAAAAGCGTTCGCTCTTAACCGCAGTACGCAATGTGTATTTATTGGTAAAATCGAGCGTTTTATCTTCATTAATAGGCACGCCGTTTTTGCTGTAAAACATTTCGGCAATTTTTAAAGGCGGAGCCAGTTGCTGGCGGGCACTTCCTACCACAACAGTAGAAGCCAAACGCGGCATGGCAGCCCTTTGCATGTTAAACGTACGGCTGTTCGGGTTGGCCCAAACATGTTCGAGGTTAACGTTAAAACGCTCGGTTACCGCCCCTTTAATGGTAAGCTGTCTGAGTGTAGTATCAGATAATTTAAAAGTAGTGCCGGGAAACTGGTATAATTTAAAACCTGCAGCTTCGGCCGCATCAATAGCTGCTTTGGCAGCGTCGGCAGCTTTTTTCCATTTATTGGCATCGTAAGCGGTATTAAACAATACCACTCCATCTTTATCTCTAAAGTTGCTGTAATCGGTATTGCCATTAAATAAAGGACTGGCTGCCGTTAATAAAAGTTTGGCTTTAATGGCTAATGCAATGGGCCTGGTAATGCGGCCCAATTCCGTACTTTTATCGGTAATAATTTGCGGCAATCCCGGAATGGCCTGATCCAGTAAGCCCGAAATGTAATTTACGCATTCATCAAAAGGCATTCTTTTAATCCGCACTTCTTCTTCAGTTGCGCTAATCCCCAGATTGGTATCCACAATCGGAATAGGGCCATACATGCGCAATAAATAGAAATTGTAATAGGCTTTTAGAAATTTCACCTCAGCTATCCAGCGTTCGCGTTCGTTTAAGCTTAAATCCGGGATTTTACTCTGATCCTGCACATTTTCTAAAAAGATGTTACAGTTTCTGATGGCCTTAAATAAACCATAATTATCAGCATCACCACCTCCCTGATAGCGACCATTCCAGGCATCTAATAATGGGTTTTCTGCTCCTTGTCCTCCCCTTGCCATTCTCCAGCCATAAGAAATAAATTCCCTTTCATCCAGCGAAGTCCAGATTTCATCGCCAGCCATAAAACCAGCATTTAGCAGAGGTTCTCCATCTTTCGGCAGGAAAGAATAACAGGTAAACAGGTATTTTTCAGCTTCATTCCTTAAGGTAAAAGCGTTATCGATCGTAGCTACGTTATCTGGAACGATATCCAGGTATTTTTTGCAGGAGCTCACCGATAAAACGATAACAAGCGCAGCCGCAGTTAGTTTGGCTAAACCTGGCTTTGCCATATATTTTCTAAATAAAATATTATTGATTTTCATATTGTTGTTTTTAAGCTTAATGGTTAGAATGAAACATTTAAACCTAAATTATAGACAGTTTGAACAGGATAACCCAAACCGTTGCCCCCCATTTCAGGGTCCCATAGTTTGAAAGCGCTTAAAGCACCAAGGTTGGTAGCGTTAACATAAAAACGTGCACTACTTAAACCCAGCCTTTTCTGCAGTTTGGTTTGCAGATTGTAACCCAGCTCTACGCTTTTTAGTCTTAAAAAGGCTCCGTTACGCATCCACCAGGTTGAGGTACGGGTATTGTTGTTCACAAAGTTAGGACTTAAACGTGGCCAGAAAGCATAGCTATCGCGGTTTTGCTCAGACCAGTGGCTATCAGCAATTACCTGTAACAAACCATTTTGGGTAACATTAGGATTGCCTGTTTCGTTATTGAGCACAAAAGGGGAAATATTACCCGGGTTAATGAAAAATGAAGATCTGGCCGACCCCTGGAAAAATGCCGAAATATCGAATCCTTTAAAGCCAAATGTACCGCCAAAACCATATACAATTTCAGGACTGGTTGGTAAACCAATCGGTACCTGATCTACATCACTGATAATACCATCGCCGTTTACGTCACGGTATTTAATATCTCCACCACCGTAATCAAGTCCGGGTACACCCGAAAACTGAACAGGTGAGTTTTTCGCTTCTGCATCATCAACAAACAAACGCTCAGCAATGTAACCAAATGCTTGTGTGGTTGGTAGTCCCACATGTGTACGATAAGCCTCATTTGCACTAAAAGAAGGTTCATCATAAATTAAAATTTTGTTGGTAGCATAGGTGAAATTACCCCGCATTTGCAAAAACATACTGTTGCTGAAAGACTTATTATAGCTTGCCGAAAAATCGACACCTTTACTTTCGGCCTTATTGGTATTGGCCCTAACAGCGGCCTGTAAACCCATGGTACTTGGTATAAAAGTACGGTCGGTTAAAATGTTAGAACGTTCGTTTTTATAAATATCGAAAGTCAGGTTTAAACTGTTAAACAAGGTCATATCCAAACCAATGTTGGTTTGTTTAGAACGTTCCCAGGTAATTAGCGGATTGGAATAACGGGAAACCAAAATACCATCACGATAATACAATCCATCTTCGCCGAACCTTGCGCCGAATGTTCCGTTGTTCATATTTACTTCCGAAAGGTAGAAGAAACGGTCGGCGGCATTTCCAATCTGGTCGTTACCTACCAAACCATATGTTGCCCTCAGTTTTAAACTGTTAATTACTTTGGTTAAAGGTTTAAAATAATTTTCGTTAGAGATAATATACCCTAAACCAAAAGAAGGGAAGAAACCAAAACGGTTATTTTCGGCAAAACGCTCAGAACCATTGTAACCAAAGTTAAATTCGGCCAGGTAACGGTTATCGTAACCATAAGTAGCCCTACCCGATACGCCCTGGTTGCGTGATGGCAGCGAAAGCTGAAGACTTCCAGGATTTGCTGCCAGATAATTACGCATGGTGGTAATCAACATACCACTTACAGCATGTTTTTCTTTAAAAGTACGGTTGTAGTTTGCAGAAAACTCCGCATAGAAGGTTGAGTTTAAATCTTTTGTTCCTTCAGAATAACCTAAATACTCGGTACCTACTGTTCCAATGGATAAAGCCCCTCCTCCATTCATTAAAGTCAATCCTATTGATTTATCGGGTTGCTCAGTTGCAGTATAATAGAAAGGATTATAGGCACGGGAAATATCGAAATACGAATACCTGCGGGCGTAACTCATCATCCGGGCGGTTAATCCAGGTGTAATGAATTTCAAATCCTGCTTAATTTCAATCTGCGTTTGCAATGTCGATGAATTTTTATCCTGGTATCCCTTTACCATTTCTGCATAAGGATTCATGTACAATCCGCCTCTTGGCGAAATGGCATTACCAAATAGCGGGTGATTACTGTAAGGCGATAGACTGCCCGGATAAACCGCAGGGAACATGACCGGGTTAGACCAAATGGCCCTGTTAAAAGTAGCTCCACCACCACCAACAGGCCCGGTATAATCATCGAACTGACCATAAACCCTGATAATGGCTTCGGTAGTGTTGGTTAAGTTAATGTTTACGTTAGAACGAACCGAATAGTTTTTTAACTTGATGTTGCTGTTGAAGTTATTTAAATCGGCAACTTTTAATACCCCGTTATCAATGTTATAGGTACCGGCAATATAGTAACTGGCTTTGGTACCACCCCCCGAAATATTGAGGTTATACCTTTGGTTAATGGTATAATCTTTAATCAATTGCTCAATCCAATTATTATTCGGGTAAAGCAATTCATTTTCGCCTGCTGCAGTAGCATCTATTTTAGTTTGCAAATAAGGCAAAATGGCCAGCCTGTTACGCGTAAGCGCTGCTTCGTTTGCCAGTTTCATGTAGGTAACGTTATCGGCAAACTGGAAATTTTTGGTATTTGCTGACAGAGATGATTCGGCTCTGAAACCAAACTTGGTTTGGCCAGCTACACCCGACTTGGTTAAAATAAGTACTACCCCATTTGCCCCCCTTGCACCGTATACTGCGGATGCAGTTGCATCTTTCAGTACGTTAAACGAAGAAATATCGTCGGGCTGCAAGCGCGCCATATCGTTTTGGGTCGATTCAATACCATCAATCAAAATTAAAGGGTCTTGTTTACCAGCCCCGAATGTTCCCAAACCACGGATGAAAAACTGTGCATTATCTGCCCCAGGCTCACCACTGCGCTGATAGGCAATCATACCGGCTACCCTACCAGCCATCATGGTGGTGAGGTTACTGGTTGGTCCTTTCAGTTCTTTCGGATTAATGGCCGTGATGGAACTGATTACACTAGTTTTTTTCTGCGTACCAAAACCTACTACAGCCACTTCATCCAGCGAGTTGGCATCCGATTGCAGGATAACGTTGATGGTGTAGGTACCATCTGCATTTTTTTCGTAATTGGCAACAGCCACATTTTTAGGCTTATAGCCTACCAGGGTGAATAATAATTTTCCTGTGCGGGGCAATTTGATGGTGTAGCGTCCAAACTCATCAGTAGAGATACCACGGTTGGTACCCGATACTTTTACGTTTACCCCCGGCAAACCGCCAACAGTGTCTTTCACCATCCCCTTAACGGTTACATCTGTTTGTGCCGATACCGTTAAACAGGAGGCGGTGATAACGAGATAGACCAAAAACTTTAAAATTGGCTTTAGAGCCTTTTCCTGCCTGTAGAGCGGGACTTTCTTCGGTAATTTTTTCTTCATAAAATGGTTTAATTGGTTAGTTATTTTAACCGGATGCCCATCACCCCCTGAAATAGTAAAGGCAAAAGGCTGCTCATCCGATCGAAAATATTTTTCGTCAGTTATGGTTTGGAATCTGAATGCAGGCTCCGGATTCCATGTTATTTCTTAATTAATTGGATTGCTTTTACAAAGGCATCAGTACAATATTATTTTTGCCTGAGCTGTGTAAAATAGGTTTTGGAGTAGATTTAACTTTCTTCATATATTTTAGTTGGTGAAATTGATAATTAGCAAAGTGGAAAGCACAGAAATGCCTGCAGCATCTACTCCAAAAAATCAATAGTCAGGAAGTATTGGATAAGTTCTTTTTTGTCTTTTCATGATTAGTTTTAGGTTTGGTTTTGGTTTCGGAAAAACTGGACGTAACATTTTTTTAATCGTTACATCTATCAATTACTCTTCATAGTTAATGTTCGAATAATTTGGATCGGCTTATGTCTTATACTTGGTTTTAACAAATTAACCATAAAAAAGACGCTGCTAGTGAGGGGTAATCCAGTAATTAAAAGGGGTCAAATTGTTATTTTTTATCGTTTTTTGGCTGTTTTTGAGTTTTTCGATAAATTTTCATTTTTATAAACGTTAATTATACGTTTATAATACAAGCCTTCATTCGAAAATTCCTGACCTATAATAAGCTTAGATAGTAGCCAATCAACATGGGAGATCAGCGCGTTTTTAACCGCAGCGTGCGCAAAGAGAAGGCGCAAAGCACGCAATTTAACCACGGCGCTAATAATTTAACCACAGAGGAAACGGAGTTAAGGCACTGAGGGCACAAAGGAATATTTGAAACTTCGTGCCTTTGTGACTTGGTTAATACCATAAAAAAAGCTCCCCAACGCACAAAGCAGCTGGGGAGCGGAATAAAATAAATGCAGCAGGACGAATTAATATCCTGGATTTTGAAGCATAGAAGGCATTTTTGATACCTCGGATTGCGGAATAGGCATTAAATAATGTTGCGGGTTAAAAACATGTAAACGAATGGTGTTGACCGTTTGATAAGTATAAACGTTGCCGGTTTTGGTGATGTTAATGGCTTTGTTGTAGCCATTGTTTACCGCTACAGCAATTTTCCAGCGCCTGATGTCATTCCAGCGATGGTCTTCGTTCATCAGCTCAATCCGGCGTTCGTTCTGGATCACCGTACGCATCTCATCTACACTCATATTCGCTTTTAAACCGTAAAGATTATCCGCGCCGGCAGTTATACCTGCTCTTTTCCGGATAGCTACCAGTTTTGGATAAGCTAAAGCCGTTTGACCAGTTTCGTTAATGGCTTCAGCATAATTTAAAAGAATTTCGGCATAGCGAATTAATGGCCAGCCCCGCTCTGAATTAAAAGAACTGTTGCTGGAAATATTCTCGTCGCACATTTTCCTTGCATAATAACCGGTAGTAGTTGGTCCGGTTCCGTTTGAGGTGTAACCATCGGTAGCTGCCCCATTATAAGTATTTACCACAATTTTAGAACTGGTAGTGGTACTGTAATAAAGAGACTGATTGTAAATAATGGAATAACCAAAGCGGGGATCGCGGTTAGCGTAAGGATTTGCAGGATCGAAACCAGAAGTGACATCGGTGATGGCTTTTCCGTTTTTCATTGGGAAAGCTTCAGCCAGTTGCTGTGTTGGCGTAGAGTTTTTTGCCCCACCCCTTGAAGGGGGATTATAATAACCTTCAAAATCGCGGTTAACCGGACGGTTAAATGCAAAAATGTATTCGGAATTTACCCGTTTCAGGAAAACATTGTAGAATCCGTAACCTGGTGCGGTAGTATTATCTTCAAAAAGACTGTAAGTACCCGTATTAATCAACGCTTCGGCGGCATCGGCAGCTTTTTGCCAGCGGGTTACACTGTAAGCCGGATAGCTTACAATGGGTTTTACAGCCCCTGAAGCCTGATCTATAGCGCCACCATTAAACAATGGACTAGCTGCATATAATAAAACACGCGATTTTAACGCCATACAAGCGCCTTTGGTGGCACGACCATAATCCTGCTCAGCATAATCGGCTGTTGCCGGTAAAATACCGGCTGCTGCATCCAGCTCGGCAGTAATGTAGTTAACGGTTTCTTCAAACGATGATCTTGGCAAATCAATTACATCGCTAATACCATACACACTATCGCCATCTATCGGTACACCACCAAAATTGATTAATAAAAAATGGTAGTACCAGGCTCTTAAGAATCTCAATTCGCCTTGAATTCGTTTCTTTTTAGCATCCGAAAGCGGGATAACGGGCAATTTTGATAACATGAGGTTTACCCTGCGGATATTGGTATAAGGAGTAGTCCAAAAATCGGGTAAACCACCGCCGCTCCAGAAGTTAGTAGGCGAAAGTGTGCCATTGTACATAATTACGGCGTTTTGCGTCGGGCCCGAATAGGCATATTCAGCATCATCGGTAGCCATTTCGGTATTGCCATGACTACTAAAACGTCCTTTGGTAAAACTATAACCTGCCGCGCTATAAATCTGGGTCAAAAACCTGATGGATTTTAAGCTATCCGAAAAAACTGTAGCTTCCGTTTCACCTGTATCGGCTTTGCTATCCAGAAAATCGCTGCCTTTCTTACATCCAGCAATGGCTGCACATAAGCATATCATAAATATTATTCTTTTCATATCAAGATTCATCAAAACGTAACACTTAAACCTAAATTGATCATTTGCTGAGGTGGGTATTTAATCCTGTCCTGTCCTGAGTTTGATTCCGGATCAAACTGGTAACGGCTATTCAGGTTTGACCAGGTAAGCAGGTTGTAACCATTGATGTAAGTGCGGATGCTCTGCACCTTTAACCTTTCGATTAATTTTTTCGGAAGGGCATAGCTGATCTCCGCATTTTTCAGGCGCAGGTAATTGCCAGAAATAAACCAGAAGGTAGAGGGATAGGCAGATGGACTGCTTAAACCCGGAGAAAGCGAAAGCAAAGGATACTGGGCTGCATCGCCAATTTCTGGTGTCCACGAATTTTGGTGAACTGATGTCAGGTTTGAGGAAAAAGCCTGAATAGCCTCTGCTACACCGCGAACATTAAAATTGGTTGCCGCCTGGAACAATAAGCTAAAACCGAAATTTTTATAATTGGCGCGCAACTCTAAACCGTAATTGGTATTGGGCAGGTTAGGATAACCGTTAATTGACATGTCGTAGCCATCAATTTTACCATCGTTATTTAAATCGGCGTATTTTAAATCGCCTACTCTTGGGGTAGTTTGCGGTTTCGGACTGGCGGCAATATCAGCGGCAGAAGTATAAAAACCAATCCACTGATAGGTTAAGATCTGGCCAATGCTGTTGCCGGTAAACTGCTGGTACGGATAGGCGGCCAGCGGCTCATCCTGATAGAGGATTTTGTTTTTGGCCAGCGAGTAATTGGCACGTACGGAGAAATCCACGTTTCCGATTTTATCGCGATAGCTGATTTCGACCTCACCACCCTGGTTTTGTACACGACCTAAATTTACCGGAGGCAAACCTACGCCGAAAATAGACGAAACTGTTCCCCTGCTGGTTAAAATATCACTCCTTACGTTGTGGAATAAATCGATTGATCCGGTTATTTTACTACCGAAAAGACCGAACTCCATCGCTACGTCGGTTTTCTTCTCTTTCTCCCAGGTCACTTCATTGTTGCCCAGCGTTCCTTCTAAAATACCGGTTTGGGTATTATCTGAATAACCGAAAGAAGCATTGCCACCATTGTTGTAATTCTGCTGATAATAATAGTTGAAGTTATCGCCGATGCGGTCGTTACCCACAACCCCATAAGATCCCCTGAATTTCAGGTAATCCATAAAAGAAACATGATCTTTAAAAAACTTTTCGTTCGAAACGACCCAACCCGCAGAGGCGGCAGGGAAAAAACCATATTTTTTGGTGCTTACAAAACGGTCAGAACCATTGTAGGCAGCATTGAACTGGAACAGGTATTTATCTTTATAATCATAACCTACACGACCGGTGTAACCTTTAAAGTTATTGGGTACAAAGTTATAAACCGAATTGGCGTTGTATTTAATAACGGTATTGATATTGGTTAAAGCAGTACCATACACGTGGTGACTGTTAAAGCTTCTGTCGTAATTTAAAACCACCTGCGTAGTTAAATTACGGATGGTACTACCCGGACCGTAACCGATAAAATACCTTCTAACACGATAAATATTAGGATCGCGGGGCTCATAAGAGTTGTTAGCGGGGTCGTAAATAAACGAAGGAAACTGATCACGCGTCATGCTACGTGTATAATCGTAAGTACTGGCATAAGAAAGTACACCTTTTACCGATAAGCCCTTGGTAATAAAATCTAATTTTTGATTAGCATTGGCCACCAGGTTCATGTTGTTACCGTACTTGCGGTTGTAACCATAGTGTGTAATACGGCCTACAATATTATTCTGGTTGTAATTCGGATTTTCGTCGCGCTGCCATTTGCTGTAACCAAAACTACCATCGGGGTTATATACCGGATAGTTAAATGGTGCCAGTGAAAGGAAACTTACATAATCATAAAAGATATCGTTGTAACCGAAAGCACTACCAATGTTGTTGGTATTGGTTACGCCCAGGTTACCGTATAAATCGATACGCAAATCAAGCGTTTTGGTAGCCTTGATATCTAAGTTAGAGCGGTAATTGTACCTGTTATAGTAAAAATTGGAGTTTACTCCCTCCTCTTTACCGTAGTTACGCAACATCCCATCCTGATAAAGGAAACCTGCTGAAACAAAGTATTTCACCTTTTCCGTACCACCGCTAATATCGAAATTGCCTTTAACCTGGTTGCTGAAATCTTTAAAGAGGATTTTTTTCCAGTCGTTGTTCGGGTGACCATAAGGATCAGATCCATCCTGGTATTTCTGCAAATCATCGGCCGTGAACCTTGGTGCCAGGCCATCATTAGCCCTGGCCTGGTTATACAGCTTAGCCGATTCGTAGGCATCCAGGAATTCGGGCATTACGGTTGGTTTCATTACACTGTATTCACTTCTGAAAGTAATTTGCGGGGCTCCCAGTTTTCCTCTTCGTGTGGTTACCACTACTACTCCGTTTGCACCTTTAATACCATAAATAGCGGTAGTAGCAGCATCTTTTAAAATACTGATATTTTCTACTTCGTTTGCATCGATCGCTGCAAACTGGTCAGGGCTGTATTCAATATCATCAACGATGATTAAGGGTGTAGTAGAGCCTCCATTATAAGAACTTACTCCCCTGATAAAAAACGTGGCTCCATCAGATCCGGGAGCACCTGAACGCTGTTGCGAAAAGAACCCTGGTAAACGGCCCACCAGAGTATTCTGCAAACTTGCCGATGGATTCCGGCGAATATCTGCCCCGGAAATGGTACTCATAGAACCGGTTAGGGTTATTTTTTTCTGCTTACCATAACCAATAACCACTACCTGCTCCAAACCCTGTACATCATCTTCTAATTGTACGTTAACAGTTTTTCGGCCACCTACCGCAATCTCTTTAGGCAAAGCCCCTACAAACGAAATAACAATAACTCCGCTCGTACCTTTCAGGCGAATGGTGTAATTTCCTTTGGCATCGGTTACCACACCATTAGTGGGCATTCCCTTTTCTTTTACCGAAGCACCGGAAATTGGCCCGGTTGCATCGCTCACCACTCCTGATATAACCTGGTTCTGGGCCATTGCTAAATTGCAGGTTAGGAGCACCAGTAAAACCAGTAAGTATTTATATATATGTTTCATCTGTTTATATTTTGAATTACACGATCTACCAACCTTCATTTTGCAGCAACTGGCTATTCTTGGTTGTTTCTGAATAAGGTACAGGCATGTGGTAAAGCTTATTGGTGAAAATGGAAGTAACTACCGGAATATTGGTATAGCTCAAAGTATTATCGGCATTTTTGATAATCCTGGTACCATTAAGCTGACCATTAAGTACGGCAGGAGCAATTTTCCACCTGCGAATATCCCAAAAGCGGTGTTCTTCAAATGCCAGTTCTATCCTTCTTTCGTTCATGATCAGGGTCCGCATATCCGCCTGGTTAATGCCTGCCGGGATACCATAACGTGAGTTGGTACCTGCTGTAATGCCCGCACGGGTACGTAAAAGCTTAATTTGAGTCACTGCATCTTCTGTACGGCCAAGTTCGTTTAAGGCCTCTGCATAATTGAGAATAATTTCGCCATACCTGAAAATGATGAAATTGTGCGATTGATTGGTATAGGTACTGTTGGTGGCAAAATTGCCCATAAATTTGCGCAGGTAATAGCCGGTGCGTGTTTGCACCGTGGTTCCACCGGGTTTATCCAAACCACCCTCGTAAGTTTGCACCCCTCTGTTTAACCAGTTTACCCCATTGTAAAAAATAGTATAATCGAGGCGAAGATCCCGGTTACTATAAGGTGCAGCAGCATTATAGCCAGAAGCTGGATCGGTAATTGGTAAACCGTTACGCATGGTAAAGGCATTTACCAAATCGGCCGTCGGACTTGTTCTTCCATTACTTAAAGCAGGTGCACCATAACCTGAAGGGGCATTGGTGGTTTCGATGCTGGTATTCGTAGCGCCTTGTTTGCTTAAAATAACCTCTGTGTTTTTATTGGTTAAAAAAATATTATTAAAAGTGCCCTGTAACTGATAATAACCCAGGCCATTCAGTTCAACCGCAGCATCAACTACTTTTTGCCAGCGGCTGGCATCGGCAGCTGGGTAACCGGTTAACGCCTTTAAAGTAGCATTACTTTCTACTCCCCCACCATTATACAGCGGACTGGCTGCATAGAGATAAGCCCTGCATTTTAAAGCAATGGCGGCACCTTTCGGAATCCGTCCCCAATCGGAAGTGGTATAGTTAGGTCCGGTTTCTAACCTCAAACTGTCTTTTACGGCATCACATTCGCTTACAATGTAGTTAATGCAGTCAGCAAAGTTGTTTCTGGGCAGCTCAAGGTTATCATCAAGGGTAAAAATCTTATCACCAATCAGCGGAACGCCCCCATATCTTTTAACCAGTTCGAAATACAGCAAAGCCCTGATGTAGCGGGCCTCCGCACGCCAGTATTGTTTGGTTAATGCTGCAACCGGCACTACATTAATGTTGGCCAGAAAAATATTGGCTGCCCTGATTCCATTATAGCTGTTTCCCCAATACGGATCAGGATTGTTCAAGGTACTGATACGGCCATTGGTAAAATATTCTACCTGCGTGTTGTTTCTTGATGGAATGGCATCGCCTGATGCAGCATCTAAAAAGTCACCATCAATCCGGTTAAAGCCGCCAGGGATAAAAGTATATACGCTATTTAAGAAAAAACCGGCAACGGTTCCGTTTTTATCCTGCGTATCCCAAACCAGGTCGGCCTGAATCCAGTCGCGGGGCTCTGTTTCTACCTTTTTACAAGCTGTAATGGTCAAAGCCACCTGCAAACCCATTAAAGCAATGAATATATGTTGTTTAAAATTTTTCATCTCCTTAAAATTTAATATTGATACCCATGTTGATCGATCGCTGGATAGGATAATTTCCGTTGTAAACCTCTGGGTCTACCCTGTCATAAGCGGCAAACGTAAGCAGGTTTGTAGCATTACCAAATACCCGGATACTTTGCAAACCGATCCTTCTGGTCAGGCTGTTTGGAATGGTGTAACCCACTTCAAGATTCTTTAAGCGCAGGTAATTGCCGGAGTGCTGCCAGAAGGTAGAAGTAGCCTCGTTATTGATATTGGTACCAATAGATAAGCGTGGCATAGTTGCCGTTTTAGCGGTTTGGGGAGTCCAGCGGTCTAAATTTTGCTCCCAGGCCTGGCCAAAACCATTGTTCTGGAAAGCCCACTCGGTATTGTTTGACAAATAAATAGTCCGGTTTAAGGCACCTTGCAGCAATGCGCTGAAATCAAATCCTTTAAACTGGAAACCCAGGTTTAAACCGTAGTAAAAAAGTGGTTTGGTATTGCCAATTACAGTTTGGTCTAACTGGTTAATAATACCATCTCCATTTAAATCGCGGTATTTAATATCGCCTGGCTGTGCAGTATAACCTTCCAGTTTCGCACTGCCGGCAATTTCGTTTGTATTCTGGAACAGGCCGTCAGCAATATAACCAAAGCGCTGTCCAACAGCCTGACCTGTTCTGGCCATCCATGGATAAGGTTGGTTTACTTCGTTTTGGTAAAGTACTTTCGATTGTTGTAAACCACCTGTTGCAGCAATGTAATAACTAAAATCGTTTAAACTTTGCTGAAAGTTCAATTTAAAATCCCAGCCAGTGTACCTGCTCTGACCAATGTTTTCTAAAGGATAACTCTGACCAATGAGCGCCGAGTTTTTGCCTCTTTGCATCAACAAGTCGTAGTATTTATCGCGGAAGTACTCAACGGTGAAACCTAATTTATTGTCCAGAATCGTTCCCTGTAAGCCCAGGTTAAATTTATTGGCTTTCTCCCAGGTTATATTCGGATTGGCCAAAACCTGTTCGAAAATACTGGTATTCGAACCCGGTGTAGAGCCAAAATAGGTAGATGTTCCATCGAAATAACGCTGGATGTAAACAAAATAACCTGGATTATCGTTGCCTATTTTTCCGTAAGAACCATACAGTTTTAAGGTATTGATCCACTTACTGTCTTTTAAGAAGTTCTCTTTGTTGATATTCCAGGCCAGGGCAACCGCAGGGAAGAAACCGTATTTATAATCTCCGGCAGGCGGATAATAGTTTGAACCGTTATAACCAAAAGCTACTTCAGCTACATATTTTTCATCGTAATTATACGATGCTTTTCCTGAAATACCCTGTACGGTATAAGGCAGATCGGAACCTGTAAATGAATTGTCGTGGTTGGCAAGTACTACTGCACTTACGCCGTGTTTATCAAAATTACGGTCGTAACCCAAACTTAACTCTTCATAATCTGAATGTCCCTGATAGTTGATACCCGTATAGTTATTCTGCGTACCAATGGTACCATACTGGGTATAAACTTTGGTTGTTGGGTTATAAAAAAATGAGGCAAAAGATTTATTCCGGTAGGTATTTTCGGATAAAGTTGCATAAATGGAAGCCTTTGCTTTTAACCATAAGCCCTGGGTAATCTCATCAAAAGTGCGTTTCAAAAATAAATCGGCCGATACATCGCGCTTATAAGTGCCAATATAACCTGAACCTACTGATTGTGCGTAAACGTTGTTTTGATAAGATGAGGTAGTAGCATAACTGCCATTCGGGTTAAAAACCGGGTAGGCATTGGCAGGTGTAGTATAAATTGAATTTAATATCGCCTGTGAACCATAGCCCGGATCATTGGAATTGATTAAACGTCCCATCAGGTTAATACCACCCGAAAGTTTTTTATTGATCTGCAAATCAACATTAGACCGAATTACATAACTTTTAAAGGTATTGTCGGTATCGTAAGTATTGATATCGGAAGTACGAAAGAGACCGCTTTGATTAATGTGCTCTACCGCCACAAAATATTTTCCGAAATCGTTACCGCCCGCTACATTTAAAGTGTAGTGGTTAAAACGTGATGTAGGTTTGGTAATCAGACCGGTCCAGTTAACATCAGGATGTCCCTGCGGATCACTACCTGTTTGATACGCCTGCAAATCGGCAGCAGTATATGCTGGTGCCAACCCATCGTTAATCCTGGCTTCGTTATTTAGCGTAGCATACTGAAAGGCATTTAAACCTTGTGGCACTTTAAGCGATTTTTGAAAAGCAGTTTGTGCCGTAAACGAGATGGCTTGTTTGGCTTTAGTACCTCTTCTGGTGGTAATTAAAATAGCACCACTGGCGCCTTTTACACCCAGCATTGCAGTTGATATGGCATCTTTCAAAACCGTTACTGATTCGATTTCCTCCATATTAAAGATGGTTAAAGGTCTCGGTATTCCATCTACAATCACTACCGGATTTTGTCCTCTTAACGACATGGTTACTGCGTCCGAACCCAGTGAACCCAGTGAGATAAGCGCAGCTGTTCCATCCGTTCGTCCTTCAGAACCCAGTCTGCCTGAATTCTGGTTGGTGTACAAACCCGATAAACGGCCTGTTACAGCTGCCTTAACCGAGGTTACCGGCGATTTAGTCAGATCGGAACCATACACCACATCGGTAGCCATGGTGGATAAGGTAGATTTAACTGATTGATCGAAAAGTGTTCTAACAGGTCTGAGTCCTGCCACTCCGGGATTTTTACTGTTCACCACAATCACATTGCGGTCTTTACCCATTTCAGCCTTCAGTATCAGGCTTTGCTGTACGTAAACGGCTATTACATCTCCGTTGCTGTAACTCAGCTCGGCTATGCCGTTATTATCCGTTAACGCAGTTTTTTGGGTCCGGGTATTCTGAACCTTTATTCCCGTAACGGGGAATTGGTTTTCATCAACAAGGTAAAGGGAAGAACCCGTTTGCAGTGTATCGATATGCTGCTTAAAACCCGGCACCTGTTTAGCCTCAACTACAGAAGCCCGGACAGGGATAAGTTTAAACAGCAATAAAAATACAACCGAAAATTTCAGTAGTAATTTTTTTTGCATACTAAGGGATGATTAGATTAAAAGTTTGCCGTTCAGGGGAACGGTTTGGTTTACTTTGGTTATCGCGTAAAAATTAATTCAAATGTTTTTCTGGTAGTAGTGGGATGTAAAAACGTTTTATTTGCTTTTGCTCATATTCTATCATTTGGTTATAGCAAAGAAAGCACTTCAGTAGTGCTCAGCATGGGGGTAATACGGTAATAAATAGGGGTTAAATTGTTACTTTTTGTTAATTTTTAACCTTTACCCCCTATTTTCTGGATTTTTAAACGTCTAATCAACGCTTAATTTTTTAAGTGTGTTCAAAATCGGTTGATCTATCGCTTTTAAAATTTGCTGATCGGTTTTAAGCAATTCTAAAACGGCTACTTCGTTTTTACCTTTCTTTAACCACTCTTTCGGTACGTACAAAGTTTGTTGCGGACCAATTGCCCAGTACTTGCCCAGGTTGTGCCCGTTTACCCAAACTACACCCTTACCCCAATCGGTCATATCCAGATAGGTATCGGCAATGGCATTAACGGTAAATGATCCTTTTTGTACTGTTGGGCCGTTGCCAATACTTTTAGCCATAGGAGTTTGGGCGCTAAAGCTATTGATGTTACTGAAAGGAAAACCATACATCGACCAGTTTTTAACTTCAGCACCAGCAAAGTTTACCTGTTCAGTAATTCCCTTTTTGTTTTCGAGCAAGTACTTGCCAAAGTTTACACGCCCCATGTTCTCTACAAAAATATCTAGCTGTACCGCTCCTGCCGGAAGATTAATCTCTAAAGTATTCTGATTAAGCCTGCGGTCTAAAACCCCTGCCCTTTTCTGGTTAACAAACACAATAGCATAATCGCGCAGTTGTTTCAGTTCCAATGCTCCCTTACGCCCACCCTGAATAGTAGTCCGGTACAGAACATAACCATAATCCTGCTTCAGGTCTTCGAAAGTTAAAGGATTAACATTTTTAACCGCTGCCGGTAAGGCATTAAATAAACTTACCGACCCGTTTAATTTAAATGGAGCTATGGCCATGCTGGGTTTTGCTGCAGGCACAGCAGGTAAAGCTTGTCCTTTTGGCAAGTGCTTTTCAATTACCCTTCTAAACTGCATAAACTTCTCTGTAGCGTTACCAGCCTCGTTTAAAGGTGCATCATAATCATAGCTGCTGGTTTGCGGCTCGTATGGGGAAATGTCTTTATAATTGGCCCCATTCATAAAATCGCGGGTAGTACCGCCGTGAAACATATACATGTTGATGGAAATACCAGCAGCCAAAACCGAATCCAGCTTTTTGGTGTATTGTGCTGCCGGCACAGTGTGGTGTGCTGTACCCCACCAATCGAACCAGGCCGGATACCATTCTGCAATAAAATAAGGCCCTTTACCATCGTGGTTTTCATTTACCAGCTTTCTGATTTTCTCGGGATTGTCAATACCGTTTACTGCAGGCAATAAACCAGCCAAATGCCCGTCTTTTACGTCGGCTGCAGGATCACAAGTGTACAGCAAACCATCAAAACCTGCATCGACGAACATGTTCCGGTTGATATCCAGGTAATTTTTATCTGCTGCGTAGGAACCGTATTCGTTTTCTACCTGCACCATAATGATATTGCCACCATGATTAATTTGCAGAGGAGCCAGTTGTTTACCCACCTGCCGGATATATTTGCGGTATTCTTCCAGATATTGTTTTTCAGTGCTTCTTACCACCAAACCTTTTTCGTTCTGCAACCAGTAAGGATAGCCGCCAAATTCCCACTCGGCACATACATATGGACTTGGCCTTAAAATTACCCAAAGCCCCTCCTGCTGTGCAATTTTGACGAACTCGGCTATGTTGTTGTTCCCACTGAAATCGAATTTATCTTTCTGTGGCTCGTGAAGGTTCCAGAATACATAGGTGCCAATGGTATTCAAGCCCATGGCTTTAGCCATTTTCATCCGCTCACGCCAGGCTTCTTTGGGTACGCGTGGGTAATGGAGTTCACCCGATATGATCTGGAAGGGTTTTCCATCGAGTAAAAAATCTGATTCGCCTAGTGTAAAAGTATGTTTTGCCTGTTGCGCCGAAGCCGATAAGGAAAAGCATATTGCCACCAACCATAGTAGTTTCTTTTTCATGCTGTAATTTTTGTTTTTAAGTAATCGGATTTTTGGGCAAAAAAATCCCCTGTTGCGCAATTTTGCACAATTCATCATCTTGGTTCTATATTAAAAAAATCGGTTTGTTGCTACTTCTTAAACACGCTCAAATCCCATTGATCGAGCCAGTTTATTGTGATTTTATCATTCTCAAATTTGATCGGTAACCATAAATAACGGCCATCAATTGCATTTTTAGGCTCCCACTTGTCGGCCATAAATATAAACTCTCCTTTTTTACCCGGTACAGGCAACACATGTGTACTTTGGCCACCGTAGGTAAGCTTGGCGCCCTCGCCCTGGCAAGGATTGCCCATGTAAGTCCATGGGCCCCAGATAGAACTGGATTTGAACCACCTGGCCGGATTTGGTGCCCAGCCGGTACAGCCTGAACCAACCATGTAGTAAGTACCGTTTTTCTTAAACAAAGCAGGTGCTTCCGTTTGCTGACCTACATAAATACGGATAAACTTTCCGGTATGCCCTAAATAATCAGGGGTTAACTCTGCCAGGTGCAGGGTATAGTTTTCTTCAGATGAAAAGATGTGGTAAGCTTTGCCGTCATCATCTACAAAAACGGTCATGTCTCGTGCCATTTGTCCCCCCGGAAAATCCCTGCAGAAAAAGCCGTCACTTTTATTGGCAGGTTTATCGCAATTTACTTTTTCTGTTTCTGGTGTACCAGCGGCATAAAAAGGCATTTTCCCCGGATTTGGGCGATAACTTTTGATAAAGGTATAAGGTCCCGCAGGACGATCGGCTACAGCAACACCTGATCTAGCTGCCGCATAACCTTTGCCTAAAAGCTCGAGGTGGAACCACATCACAAACTTTTTCGTTTTTTTGTTGTAAACCACTTTTGGTCTTTCTAAAATACAGCCTTTGGCAATGTCGCTGGTTAAATCTTCAGAAACCGGTAAGGCAATGCCTTCGTCTTTCCAGTTGTATAAATCTTTTGAAGAATAGCAGTGCACACCTACCTGGGCAGTGTTGCCTTTTTCTCCTTCAATTTTATGTTCTCCAAACCAGTAATAAACACCTTTATGCTCCACAATACCACCACCATGGGCATTAATATGAACACCTTTATCATCTTTCCAGATTTTCCCCGGAGTAAAGGACGTGTAGGTCTGCTGTGCCGAAACATAGCTGCTTAGCATTAAACTGCAGGCCACAAACCCGACCATAAATTTGATTTTCTTACTCATCATTTGCTTCACTATTTTTAACGTTATAAAGACGGTAATTTACTTAACATCTTTAGGAGTTCTATTGATATGCTTTAATTAATTTTTTACTTATTTCAAGCTTGCGCTGTGGTCGTTTTCAAAATTCTCTCCACTCCAGATCTTTTGTGCACTCCATTTAGCTGCAGGTGTAGCCCAAAAAGTGTCAGTTTCAGGCAATCCCAAAGGCAAAAAGATATTGGATGCTATGTAGGGGCTACCCTGATTGTTATAAAAATCGCCCAGATTAGGTTGATCGCCATAAAGCCCAATGGTTAACCAGCCATTTTTATAGGTAGTGGGGGGCTCTAAAGTTTTTCTGATTACCGCGGTTAAAGCACAACGTACCTGTGCCGGACTTAACTGTTTAGGCAAAGCTTTCCTCCAGGCCATATCGGCCAAATGATGAAAGGCTGCACCACGGTAAATAATGGAGCGACCGGTAGCCGGATAAGTACCATCGGCATTGATTAAGCGCTCCTGAATAACGGCATAACGTTCATTGCGTTTTTTAATTTTCTCAAACATTTCTTTGTAGGCATTCGTTTTCGAACCGATAATATCAACCAAAGCAGCTAAATACGGATGAATTACGTAACTATTGTAATAATCGAAAGCGAAAGAAGTCCCGTCGGTATACATACCATCACCTGTATACCATTGTTCCATTTGTTGCAGGGCATAATCCACGCGCATAGGGTCCCAGCTATAACCAAATTTTGCTAAAAAGGCTTCGTTCATAGCTGAGAACAATAACCAGTTAGAAAAAACAGGTTTAAAGCGACGGGTAGTAATGACTGATTTCATCATCAGCTCCTGGTTTTTCTTATCCAGGTTTTCCCATAACCAGGGTGCACGCACCAAAGCAAAAGCTACATAGGAGGCATCTACCAGCTGCTGGCCGCCAATATCGAAATTCATAAAATCTTTGGCGTTCGAATCTAAAGCGTTTTTTAAGCCTTGAATGGCCCAATCGCGGTATTGTTTACGCAAAGCTACTTCTGCTGCCGAACCTCCTTCTAACTGCAACCAAGGCGCAATTCCACTTAAAACCCGGCCTAAAACTTCAACATATTGTACCTTTATCCGGTGTTCTTTATTATCAATATGAATGGAAGTAACTTTGGGCATGGCTATGCGTAAACTGTCTTTAGCCAGGTTGTACAACACCGGACGTACCATTTTGTCCATTTGCTGCAACCAGAACTGCCTGTCGTTTAATACTTCGGCTTTTACATTTTTGGCTTTCTTTTGTGCCATTGCAGAATTACCGAGTATAAGGAGTAATGCAAAAGTTAATGTGATATTTCTGAATTTCATTTCTAATAAAACTATTTGGTGTTTGATAAATAACGGTACATTTCACAACCAGCCAATAAAAATGCGCCTACGCCAAAGTTGGCTGTAGAATTGGCATCAACAACCTGTCCCGGGATCGCTTTTTCGCCAATGGGTTGTACGTAGCCCAGTTTCCCGTCTTGTTGTAAAGCGGTTTTAGAGAGGTATTGCCATCCTTTTTTAGCAGCTGGTAAATAGGTCTTTTCTTTTAAATAACCATTGTTGATCCCCCACAACAGTCCATAAGTAAAAAATGCGGTACCACTGGTTTCTGGCCCTGGTGCGTGGGCTGCGTCGAGGATACTTCTCGTCCAGTAACCTTCGGCTTGCTGACTTTTGATAATGGCTTTGGCCATGTTTGTGTATTTAGTTACATATTCAGCGCGGTGTGGATCGTTCACAGGCAAATCTTTTAAAACCTTTGCCAGCCCGGCAAATACCCAGCCATCTCCCCTGGCCCAGAAATCTTTTTTACCATTTACACTTTTGTGTTGCGGGTAAACATATTTGGCATCGCGGTAGTAAAGTTTCTCTTTTTTATCATACATAATGCTGTTGGCATACATAAAATATTCGTAAAGTTTATCAGAATATAGTTTGTTGCCGGTAAGCTTGTATAATTTGGTCATGACCGGCATTACCATGTAAAGTCCGTCTGCCCACCACCAGTAATCGCTGTTTGGGCTACTCATCTCATACTCCATTACTTCTTTCGCACGGGCTACTTTATATGCCTCAGGTTTAATGTGGTATAAATCGATATAGGTTTGAAAACAAATTTGCCAGTCGCCAAAGAGCACATATTCATCTGTTTCGCCATATTTATATTTCCATTTGGTTTTATCGGCCGATTTTGCGCCCATCCATTTATTGTATCCGGCCCAACCTTCCGAATATTTCAGATAGGTTTCATTTTTAGTGAGCGAATAAAGCTCCATATTACCGGTATGGTAAGCGGCATGATCCCAAAAGGCACGTACCTCTGGTTTATTATTGGCTTGCCAGTATTGATTGGCCTGGTTAATTTTGGCCATTACGTCTGCTTTGTTTTGGGCATAACCTGTCACCGAAGCCAGTGCAAGGCAAAAAATGAAATAAACTGATTTGTATAATTTAAAAGCACTCATTATTTTACTGGTTTTATTCCTTTCAATGTAGGTTCAACGGCTTTGATGGTTCCATCGGCATTGAATTCCATTTTATCGATACAAACTTCGCGGTTGTAGCCGGCAGCATCGCCCATTGTAATTCCTTTTGGCCGGTTAAAGCGGTGATAGACCATGTACCACTCATCTTTACCAGGCACCTGAATTACGCTATTGTGCCCGGTGCCGTAAATCCCTTTTTCGGGCCTTTTAGATAGAATCAGGTTATCGTTGGGGATAATCATTTTTTCTTCCAACGCGTTGGAATAACCATAACGTACGCGATAATTTTCGCTCCTGGTATCATCTTCCGACCACAAGAAGTAGTATTTTCCCTTACGGTAAAATACCTCTGTGCCTTCGCGGAAACTGTTGTTAGGTGTAATTACACGAATGGACGTGGTATCAACAGAAACCATATCGTCGTTTAAAGGTACTACTGCCATGTGCCCGTTACCCCAAAACAAATAACTTTTTCCTGTTTTAGGATCGGTAAAAACATCGGGATCGATTTCCTGACCACCTTTGGTACCCGCGGGCCTTTTTGAAATTAAAGGCTGTCCGCTATCTTTAAAAGGTCCGGCAGGGTCATCGGCCACAGCCACCCCTATTTTTTGCGCAGCCGTAAAGTAATAGAAGTATTTGTAGCTGCCATTTATCTTTTTCTCGGTAATGGTGGGTGCCCAGGCATTCTTTTTAGCCCATGAAACGTCCTTTTCCAGATCGAGAATCACGCCCTCATCTTTCCAGCTGACCAAATCCATTGAGGAAAAAGTTTTAAAATAAGTACCACTCCAGCCGGTAAAACCATCGCTGGTTGGATATAAATAGTACTTTTTGTTTTTGTGTGAATAAATGATTTCCGGATCGGCATAATACCCATTTAAAACCGGGTTGTGGTCTTCTGATACACTCACAGAATAGGTTTCGGGAGCCTGATTACCTACCATAAACGTATATTTTACTGCTCCTGTACCAAAATCGGAATTTTCCCCGGGTAAAACAGAAACACCAAAAGCAGTTGAAAACAGCGGGTTGAAAGCTTTTAAGCGGGTACCTGCCTGAACAGGCAAATAAACAGTTTTGGCGACCGAATCGACTACAATATTATTTTGCTTAACGGTTTTATTACCAACCTGCTGCAATACTGCCGAAGCACTGTACCACCGCGTTAACAGGCGATTGACTTCTGCTTGTGTAATGGGCATAACCGTACCATGACGGGGGTGAAAATCCATGGTGATATCCTGGTCTACTGTTGTAAAATGCTCCAGGTCGGTACTTTTGGTAAACTGGTAGCGGCCTTTCATATACACATCATACATCAGAATGTAGCCGTCGCCCTGATTGAGCTTAAATACCCCAGCGCCTTCTACCGCTTCTTTTGTCTGCTGTAAATAGCGGTCTTGAAGCACATAACCACCGGTCAACTCATCGGATACTGCTTTTTTAATGCCATTGCCGTTTCCTTCGGTTTTAAAAAACAGGTTATATTTACCTTGGTCGTAAATGATATCACCATCAATGCAAGAACCATTTGTAGGACTGAAAAAAAGCTGTTTGGGCTCCGTTTCGAGATCTGTAAAAGCGGGATTGGCATAAGCATAATAAATTTTATCAGGGTCGTTACCATGCTTCATCGACCAGTACACCATGTATTTTTTAACTTTGGCATCGTAAATGGTTTGTGGTGCCCATACGCGTAACAGGTTTTCGTTGTTTGGAAAACGCTTCTGAATATTAACAATGCTGGAAGTCCAGTGGATGAGATCAGTTGATTTTAACAGTACCATCGCCCGGTTAGAATTCCAGCCCTTTGCTGAAACCATATCAGTTGCAACCATATAAAAGGTTTTGTTATCGGCTCCCCTTAAAATGTGCGGATCGCGTACACCACCTGTACTGCTGATTTGCTCAGAAGCAATTACGGGATTGTTGTGATTCAAAGCCCTGTAATGATAGCCATCGCTGCTAATGGCGAAACGGATTGCTTCTTCCGATTTTGAATTACCTGTAAAATAAGTAAACAGATAGGCTGTATTTCCAGCAGTAACAGAACTTTTTTTAGCTTGTGCCAGCACCGAACCTGCCGAAACAAAAAGCATTATAGCGACTATAGAAAGATATTTAAAAAACGGATGTATCATATTTCAATTGTGTTCACTATTTGTTTTTCGGTTTCCAGTTTAATACCTTTATTGCTGTTGGTTTTTGCACAGCTTTTCCCTCTCCATCAACCTGGGTAACATTTTGTATAAACAGGCTTAAAATACCATTGCTTTTCCACAGTTCGGTATCATAAGTAGGTTCCCAATCGCCCACAGCAGTATCGGTAAGATCTTTAATTGTCCATTTACCAGCGCCTAAATTACTGTTTAAGGCAACAGAAGCTTTATTACCACGCTCGGTATCCCTAAACAACAAGCCCGCTGCATAATTTTTGCCCATTGGCCAAACGATAATTTGTGGACGCGAAACCGGAATCTTTTTGGTTCCGCCGCCGCTTAAACTGAAAGGCGTTTTCCTGAAATTAAGTGCACTCACTTTCCAGGCGTCTCCCGTTTTAAATACGAGGTGATATTGTGGAATTGTTTCATTGGCTTCGCGCCAGTAACCGGCAATAAATACCTTTCCCTGGGCATCAGCAAACATTGAAGTCTGATTAATGAGTTCGCTTTTTTGTGGAATATGGAGTGCATATTCCGCATTTGAAGCAGTAATGGGAAGGGTATATTTTTCATTGGTAGATTTTAACCAGGTTAGGCCACCATCGGTAGATTTGGCATAAGCCAGGTCGTGATTACTGGCCACATCGGGGCTTTCGCGCCATACCCAAGATAAATGAATGGCGCCCGCCTGGTCGACAGCGACCTGCCAGTAAGCATTGCGACGGCCTTCACCATCAATCATCCCGTCTTGTACACGTATCCATTTTTTGGTTTTTAAACTGTAACGGTTAATCATCAGGTTTCCATTACCCGAACCGCCATCGCGGTAAAAAAATAACACATCACCATTGGCCAGTTTGTAAAATTCAGGATAACTGACTTTATTTTCTTTGGACGAAATCATAGGTTCCTTATCACCCATGATTAACGAGCCTGCCATTAACGATTTGGCATAGTTTAGATTGTTATTGTGTTGCCCCCAGGCCAGGTGCAGGAAACCATCCCCGTCCACCATAATACTGATTGATTTATGGGCATCAGTAGCATCTCCTTTATAAGCGGTTCTCTGTACTTTCCATTCTTTACTCCCGTTTTTTCGACTGGCCAGCACAACGTACTGCTCGTGATCATAATAAGCGGCATACTGGGTATTTTTAAAGCTAACAAGTGAGTTTTTGCGAAAAATAACTGCGTTCACCGAATTATTGGCCCAGCCATTAGCGGCAATGGTGCTTACCTGCATTTCTTGCGCAAAGCAGCTAAAATTTACAATCAGGAGTAAACAGGTTATACTTTTATAAAACGCTTGGTACATATTCAGATTTAGGCTGCTCAGTTTTATTTGGTAATGCCGAAGTACCGATTTTTTTACGCTTTAAACAGGGGGCTAAATCATACTTTGAAGGGGGCGTTTTAAGAAAAACATACTTGAAACCTTAAATTCGCGTAACTTTTATGTGGTAGCGTTGATATTATAGTATTTATGAAAACTTTTGCGGTGCTTTTTAATAAACTCTGAGGGGGTTAGTTTAAAGAGCTTTTGGAACTGTTCTCTAAAGTATTTGCTATCATTAATCCCTACCCTAAACGCGGCTTCGTTAATATTCAGATTGGTATTGATAAGCAGTTCGGCGGCCTTACGCAAACGGATAAACCGGATAAAGCCATTAATGCTCTGCCCAGAGGTGGTTTTAATCTTTTTGTAAAGATTAGAATGACTCATCCCCAGGTCGGAAGCCAGTGTTTTTACATTAAAACTATCTTCCATTAAATTTTCTTCAATAATGGTGATGCATTTCTGCAAAAAGCCCTTATCCTCCTGGGATACCTTGTGCGTGTCGGATTTTAGTGTAATTTCATTATAAAAATACGATTGTAAATTGGTGTGGTTCTTAATAATGCCATTAATCTTAGCGGTAAACAATTCTTTATCAAAAGGCTTACTGATAAAATCGTAGGCACCAACTTCAATGCCTTTCAGTTTAATTTCCGGGCTTGGATCGCCGGTTAATAAGATTACCGGGATGTGGTTAAGTGCAGAATCATCTTTAATGGCCTTACAGAGCTCAATACCATTAAGTCCCTCCATATTCACATCTGAAATGACAATATCGGGGAGGTATTCTTTACATAAACGCAAGCCTTCGAAACCGTTTTCGGCCCTGTAAACTTTAAAGCTATCCTGAAAAATATGCTTGATATAGTCTATAATCTCCGGATTATCGTCGATGATGAGAATAGAATGCAAATCAGAAATCAATAATTCGAGATTTCCTACACTTTCGGACTCATTATTTTCTATTTCTTCTTCCTGAGCAATCAGTTCGTTTACGTAGGTAAGCTCATTTTGTAAAACACTGCTGTGTTGCGGCAAATGAGGTTCACCTACCGGAATATCAACCAAAAAAGTAGTGCCCATACCGGGATTTGCACTGAAAGAGATTTTACCTTTGTGCAGCTCGACAAAGTTTTTAGCTAAATAGAGTCCAATACCGAAGCCCATCTTCAATGATTCGTTGGTCATTACCTTATAAAACTTATCAAAAAGCTTCTCGCCCACATCAGCCGGAATACCCGGGCCACTGTCGCGCACCTCGATTTGAACACGCACACCATCGGTTTTAACGCTAAATTTAACATAGCCTCCTTTAGGAGTAAACTTAAGTGCGTTAGAAAGCAGGTTAAACAGGACAATTTCCAGTTTATCTTTATCTGCATAAATATCCTGTTCCTCATCCTCACATTCAAAAATATAATTGATGTGGTTATTCTTGGCCAGATAATTAAAGCAAAGAAAAATTTCGTTGGTAAATTTATACAGGTTAATCCGAACGATTTTCAGGATATCGTTTTCACTTTCTGTTTTCCTGAAAAGCAATAACTGATCAACCAAACTCAGCAAACGCCTCGAATTGCGGTAAACCACATTGAGGTCGTTTTTTTCCTGTCCGGCTTCTTTTTTTTGCAGGATATCTTTAATCGGATTAACAATCAGCGTTAAGGGCGTTCTCAGCTCGTGCGAAATGTTGGTAAAGAAATTGAGTTTTTTCTCATTCAGGTCTTTTTCGCGTTCCATTTTCAGGTTGGTAATTTCAACCTCATGTTTCAACCTGCGCTGGCGATTACGGTAAGTTTGGAACAGGTAAAATAACGATGAACCCATGATTAAATAAATGGCATAAGCCCACCAGGTACGGTACCAGGGCGGTAAAATGGTAATGATTACAATTTTTTCGTTGTTGCTCCAGGCCCCTTCTGTATCAGTACTTTTAACGTGTAGCTTATATTTTCCCTCGTTTAACCTTGAATAATAGGCTGTACTCAACTTATTTACATAATTCCAGTCCCTGTCCCAGCCTTCCAGGTAATAAGCATATGAGATCTGATCCTGAAAAGAAAACTCTACCGCCGCATAATCAACCGAAATTACAGCAGAGTTGAAAGGAATGGAAATGCGCTCGAGGTTAACAACTGAAATATTTCTGTAATTGGAATCCTGATCGAGCGGAACATTGTTGATGCGGAAATCGGTAAGCACGATTTTCGGAATCCGCTTGTTTTTCTTAATACTATCGGGTGAAAAGAGGTTAAAACCACCAATACCACCAAACAAAAGGTTACCGTTCGATAACTTTAAGGCAGCATTATAGTTAAATTGGTTGCTTTGTAAACCATCTGTAGCATAATAGTTTTTAAAAGTATTGTTTTTAGTGTCAAATTTAGATAAACCATTGTAGGTACTGCACCATAAATTGCCTTGCTTATCTTCCAGTATGTTTAATACCGAATTGCCAGGAAGACCATCGCGCTGAATGTACCGTTTTATTTTTTGGGTTGCCGGATCAAAAAGGAGCAAACCTCCCCCTTCCGTACCAATCCATAACTGGTGACTGGCATCTTCGTGAATGGCTCTGATGGCAAAATTGATTTTAAAATATTCGTGTTTCTTGCTTACCGGATCGATTTTAATCAGTTCGGTATAGTTACCGCCCCAAAGCCTTCCTTTCGAATCCTGAAAAAGGGTATGAATATCTTTTAACCTGTTGTCAAAAAGTTCAAATTTATCACTTGTACTATTGTAACGGTATAACGCGCCCCCCTTGGTAGTACCAGCCCACAGGTTTTGTTGCTTATCCTGGTACAATTTCCAGAGGTTAACCTCCTCAACTCCTTTTACCGTATTGTAGCAGGTGTAATGGATAAATTTACCCTTAGCCTTGTCAAAACGATCAATTCCGCCGCTAAAAGTGGCTACCCAGGTATTGTGATTAGCATCGTTTAAAATACTGGTTACAAAATTACTGGTCAGCGAGCCAGGATCAGCATTTTTGGAATAGTTGGTAAAAGTATTCTGCTTTGGGTTCCAAACACTTAAACCACCGCCATCAGTGCCAATCCAGATGTTTTTATTTTCATCTTCACTAAAAGAAAGTACAAAATTGTTAATCAGCGAATTACTTTTTAACGGATCGTGTTTGATGGTTTTAAACTGTTCATTTTCCTGATCAATGATATTTACTCCACCACGCAGCGTGGCAATCCATTTTCTGGATTCGTGATCTTCATAAACCTGAGCAACAGAATTACTGCTCAACACATCTTTTTCTTTCCCAGCTGCCAGATAACTTGTTTTCTGGCTTCTTGTATCGTAAATTGTTATTCCACCTCCATCTGTAGAAATCCAGAGCTTCTGTTGTTTATCCAGCAGCAGCCCCATAATATTCTCATTAGCCAAATGCTGGTTAAACCTGGTTAGACTATTGCCAGCTTTATTGAACTGAAAAAGCCCACGCTCTGTTCCAATCCATAGAGTTTGGTTAGCCCCGGCGGCAATACTGGTTACAGAGCGTAGCCCGGAAGTAACTAAACGAATCGTATTTTTTCCTGCATCGTAACGACATAAACCAACATCTTTAATAAAGAGCCACAAAGTTTCCTGATCATCAACAAACAATGCTTTGACGGTATAATTCCTGTTCTTAGCAAAAGGGATTTGTTCGGCCAGCTGACTATTCTTTTTTAATACAAAAAGTCCCTTTTCATCCGTAGCAATGTAAACAGATATGGCCTTACTTACAGCTATGGCATTAATAGAGTAGCCAACTTCGTTTTTTTTGCCTTGCTCCTGATAAAATAACTGATGAAATTTTGAATCGGCATAATTATAATAAGATATACCTTTTTGTGTACCCACCCAAACGCGGTTTTTCTTATCGCCATTGAGAACAGTGATGTGGTTATTAACCAATGAATATTCATCTCCCCAACCATTTCTGAACACTTTAAAATGGTAACCATCGTAACGGTTCAGTCCATCATAAGTCCCCATCCACATAAACCCAAAGTCATCGAGATACAAAGAGTTTACTACATTATTCGATAATCCGTTTTCTACCCCCAAATATTTCATGGTAAAGGCAGGTGTTTGTGAGCAGCAAACACTGATATTCAGCCATAAGCAAAATATGGAGCATACAATAATTTTATGGATAGAGAACATAGAAAAATCAGTACCTGAATATACTTGGCAGGAAACGAATATACATATTTTTCTAAAAAGCCCATTATTTACCTTTGTTTTGGCCTGTATGTTAATCCATACAAAAGCTACTTACAAATAGAGGACCACTTTAAATTCCAGCCTTTGGAGCATTCTTCTTTTCCTTTTGGATTTTTATGATTTCGCTGTAAGGAACAACCCCGGCGTACCTGGTCCAGTTTTGATAAGCCGCGCTTAACTCGGCAACTTTTTGAGGCATGACTGCTACCAGATCTTTCAATTCGGAGCGGTCTTTGCTGATATCGTATAGCTCCCATTTCGTTGGCTGCCCGAAATGGTATTCACTTACCAGTTTCAGATTGCCCAACCGAACAGCTGCATTACCTTCGTGCTCCCAGAAAATGGGTTCGGTATGTACCGGAACTTCTTTTCCATAAATTAAGGGCAGCAAGCTTTTTCCTTGCAAAGGTATAATGGCATTGCCTTTATAAGTGGAAGGATATTTTGCCTTAGCCACCTCAACAATGGTAGCCATAATATCAGGTAAAAAACCATACTGGTCAGTAAATTTGCCCAGGCGGGCCTGTGGTATGCCTTTAGGCCAGTATACAATAAGTGGTGTACTGATTCCACCTTCATGAACCCAATGCTTAAATTTTTTGAAAGGTGTATTGGAAGCGTTGGCCCACGACTGACCATAACTTAGCAAATAACCCAATTTTGTACCCAGGTTTTGTGGCAAGCCCCCACCGAGCAAACCACCTTCGGCACAGGCACCATTATCCGACAGGAAAAAGATAAGCGTATTATCTAACTCGCCCGAAGCTTCCAGTTGCTTAATTACCCGTCCAATGTTCCGGTCCATCCGATCGATCTGGGCGGCATAAAGTGCCATCCGGTGATCCATTTCCTCTTGTTTAGCAAGCGATAACTTGTCCCAATCTGCACCATCAGCGGCGCTAAGGCCTGCATTTTGATCTATTACCCCTAAAGTTTTCATCCTTTCGTAGCGTGCCTGACGAAGTGCTTTCCAACCTTTTTTATATTGACCACGGTATTTCCTTACATCGGCTTCCAAAGCATTTAAAGGCCAGTGCGGACTGGTATAAGCCAGGCACATAAAGAAAGGGGCTTTACTTTCCTTTTTATTTTCGTTCAAAAATTTAACAGCATAGTCGGTTATGGCATCCGTAAGGTAGAAATGATAGCCACCAGCCTGTATTTTATCATTCATCAGCATCAGTCCACGCCCACCTGAAGGATTAAAATAATTGGTAGCCCCTGCCAATAATCCGTAATATTTGTCGAAACCTCTTTGCAGTGGCCATCTTTGTTCACCATGATAACCCACGTGCCATTTACCACTCATTAAGGTCTGGTAGCCCTTTGTTTTTAGTACCTCGGCAATGGTTACACATTTATTGTTTAAACTACCCTGATAACCCGGCAGGTTATAATTAAAACTGGTACTGTCTTCCGGATCGTTAGACATGTGCCCGATACCCGCCTGATGGGGATATAGCCCCGTAAGCAAAGATGCCCGCGTTGGGCAACACCGTGCATTATTGTAAAATTGTCTGAAACGAATGCCATTTGCAGCAAGCCGGTCTAAATTCGGGGTAGCTACCTCACTACCATAACAACCAATATCAGCAAAGCCCATATCATCAGCCATGATGAGCAAAATATTCGGTGCTTTTACCGGTGTAGAAAACTGAGGCTTTATTCCGCTAAAAAAGAACAGGAAAACAAGACAGCTAAAAATGGGAATTAACTTATTCATAATCAAATGTTAGCATACAGTTCCGAAACAAATCTGCCGGCCTAAGCGATTGTTTCAGAACTTAAATTTGAAGATTTATTTTTTAGCAAATCATAAAACTCTTGTTACCGAAATACTAAAAAAACAAAAAGCCCAATGATACATTGGGCTTTTTGTAAGTTTAAAACCTGACGTCATGAACGGGTTCGAACCGCTGTAAAAGGTTTTGCAGACCTCTGCCTAACCACTCGGCCACATGACTTTCTATTGCCTGATGCATTAAAACGTACCGGCAATTCAAATATATACAAAATCTATAGAATTAGTATACTTTTTTATTAAAATTATTTCACACCCCTAAGATCAACCTGATAATTTTCAGCGATAAATATAAAAGAAATGCTTATTTATCAAACAGCTAAAGATGGCTACTTAACATCCGAATGTCCTAAACTCATTGCAGGATTTACCTCATCGCGGATTAACTGTTTCAGTTCTTTAATTTCAGGGAAACGTTGCATCTGCTTTCTATCGAAAATCAGTTTTTTGCCCACATATACTGTAAAAACACCTGACGTTTCACTTGGTAATAGCGTTACTCCTTTTATCTCATCTACAAAAGTTGTTAAAATTTCTTGCGCCATGTAAGTTGAACGCAACATCCAGCCACATTTAGGGCAATAGGTGATATGTATGAGTGGTTTGTCCATTTTATTTTTTTACAAGGGTAATAAAAAATACCCTGGAACAATAATACTACCTCTTTTTTTGCCGGTCGGGTTTAAAAATGAAATAAAAAACGATTACCCCTGCTAATAAAAATACTATACCTAAAATAAAATTCAACCGATCATCCATCACTAAACAACAGCAATTGCCCCTAATAGTTGGCAAAAACATACAACCTGTACAGCTATAAAATTTTAACTGAACAAAATGAACTAAACAAATTCATGATTTGCTACGTTCATAAAGTAAGAAAAGGATAACTACATCCATAGCTATCCCTTTCCAATTACTCCCGTGTTAGAGGAATTAGTATTACAATATTTAAACGCTTTTTGTTTGTTAAGTCTTGATTATCATACAAGAAAAAAGAGTAATTAGTCAGGAGCAGGAAGTTAAAGTGCCGAAAACAACGCACATTAAAACCCCTCAGCGGTTATTAGTGTTAAGCTGCGGTAACAACTTGATGCCTAAAAAAGCCTGAATCCCCACTTTATTTGTCTGTAATGCCCCTATCTGAACTAAAATTCCTGGTTTAACTTTAACCTGATTAAACTCATAAGATGAAAAGTGCCTTAAGTGCATCAGTAACTATTGACCGGCAGATATGGCAGGTCTGGAATTTGTGGACAACCCCAGCCCACATTGCTGTCTGGAATTGCCCCAATGATGAATGGACAAATACCCGTGTGGAAAATGATATGCACCAAGGTAAAAACTTTTTATTTGCCATGGCCAAAAAGAATGGCAGTGAAAGATTTGATTTTCAAGGCACTTACGACGAAATACTTACCTACCAGTTAATTGCGTATACTTTAACTGACGGTAGAAAAACGCAGATTACTTTTGCGGGCGAAGGTCCTGTTACCATTACGGAAAACTTTGAACCTGTTAAGGATCTCGATTTAAACCTGCAACAAGCTTTCTGTCAATCCGTTTTGGAGCGATTTAAGCAATACGCGTTGTCTGTTTAGGCTTCTTCTTCTTCCTTTTCTTCCACCAGATGATGAAGCCGGTGACCGGTAAACTTGCAGCAATTAAACTGGCCAATAACGATACTATTTTATGTGGTAAACCAAAAAGCCTGCCGGTATGCAAATCGTAATTGGTGGCTTCAATCAGGTCGGCGCCATTAAAATCGGCATAAAGTTTCGACCTTAGCATCGTCCCGGTGGCCTCATCATAGAAAAAGGTATTCTGTTTGCGCGCCCAGCGATAAGGGTAAATCATCCGCAAACGTAGTTCGCCTTTACCACGTACGGAAAAACTACTCGAAACAGCGCCCGGGTATTTTGCTTTGGCACTCGTATAAATTTTGTTGTAACGTATGGCTAAAGGATCAATAAGAGCAGGTTTTGGTGCAACTACTGCTTTCCCCTGACTAAGTTTGCTCCCGGTAAAGAAACTGGCAATATTTTTTACCCCTTTAAAAGCAAAGTACAAGCCACTTAATGCCGTTACCAGCAATACGAGTGAGGCATAAAAACCCAAAACATTATGTAAATCGTAATTTAAGCGCTTAAAAGAAGCTTTGCGTTTAATGGTAAGGGACTGCTTTAACAAACGCATTTGTCCCGGAAACCAAAGCACTAAACCGGTTATCAGCATGATCACAAAAATCACTACCGACCATTGCATGATAAATTCGCCGGTTTTACCTAGCAAAAGCGAAGTATGAATATGCTCTACTACAGTTAGCCAATCTTCCTTGTCTTTCTTTACCAGTGCCGCAGTATAAGGATTAAAGTAATAGGTGGCTCCCTTTTTGGTTGTAATTTCGACTGTAGCATTCGGGAAAGCTTCTTCCATGCGGATAAGTCTGACGGGATCTTTCGGTGATAGTTTTTCAAACGCGGTAATTACCCGGTCTAAACCCACAAAGGGCTTCTGTTGAAGCCCTACGTAGCGGAAATCTTTTTGTGTAAACTCCCTGATCTCTTCTTCAAATACGTAAATCGATCCGGTAATACTAATTATAAATACCACCAGACCAGTCGTCAGGCCAAGCCATAAATGAACGCTCCTGATGGTATTTTTAAAACTTTTTTTCTTCATGAATTAAAATGCGTAACCAGCTGAGAGGTTAAACCTGCGGCCATTTCCCCTCACGTAATTTACGTTACTACCATAAAACTGTGATATGGCCGGGTAGTATACTTTATTTAACAGGTTCTCTATCCCCAGCGATAGCCTTAATGGGGGAGTAACCTGATAAGCAGCTGCTAAGTTAAATAAGTTAAACGCCTTTACCGGACCTTCGCCGATTAAATATTTACCGGCAGCATTGGTTTTAAAACGATCGCGGTTACCCACACGCATCCAGTTTACATCTAAAATCAGGTTTTTAACTCCCGAATATTTGAAGTAAACTGTTGTTTTAGAAGGCGGAATACGTGTAGTATTCAGGTACACATCTTTGTCACCGTTAAAAGTGCCGTCGTTATCTACATCTCCTTTTCCTTCTACCTGTGCGTAGTTACCGCCAACGCTTAAATCGCGCAAGATCTGGTAGTCGGCCTGGATTTCGAAGCCAAACACCCGTTCAGGAATACGCTGAGAAATGTAAGTACCGTTAACCTCAAGCAGGTTGGCCCCCAGCTTAGAGGTACTGTAATAATAAGCCGCACTGAAATTTAATTTACCCACCGTACTGCTAAAACCAGCTTCATAATTGTTTACAATAATCGGCTTGGTTTCCAGTTGCGACAGGGTATTGCTTTTGGCTGCCCTTAAAACCCTTCCCAACTCGAAAACCGAAAACGATTGTGCGTAGCTGATAAATGGGTTGAAAAATTTAAATTTAGAATACCTTGCTCCGGCATTAAATACAAACGCATTGTAGTTTAGGGTTCCACCCTGTACGGCAATACTACCGGCACCGTTTGCACCAGTTGCCAGGGTATTAAAATCATCAACATCGATATTGATATTTTCGGCCCTTAAACCACCTTTGATGGTTAAATCGTTAAACAAAGTGGCTGATGCCTGCAAATATGGGGCAAAGTTGACCATGTTCATGTTAGGTACCCATAATCGTCCGTCGGTTAAACTTTGAGCAGTTTTATCGTTCATTAAATCTAAACCATAATTTAAGGTAACCGGCACCTTTGCAGCAAGGTTAAAAGGTGTATTTAAATTTACTCTTGCACCTTTTTTTGTTGAGGTAATAGCCGATTGACCTCCACCAAAAAATGAAGCTGAATTAGAGTAAATGGTATAAAAATCCTGATAATACAAATTGGCCGTTAAATCAGTTTTACCAAAAATCTGCTGACTGGTATATTGTAAATTGGCATTGTGGTTAAAGCGGGTACCCTCATCAACACCTAAACGCGTGCCATAAATACCAATGGCTGGCGATTGGCCATAAACTCCATCTTTGGTGGTGTAAAGCGAATGCTGGCGCGAGCTGAAATAGTTATACATCAATTGCAACCGTTGTTTTGTAGTAAAGTTATAACCCAGTTTTATAAAACCATTGTATGATTTGGTTTCACCGAGACCATATTCAGGCGAAATAACCAAACCTTCCGCGTCGCGGTAAACTCCTGTTTTCTCATACATCCCACTTACCAGATAATCAAATTTGGCTACCTTACCATAAAATTGCTGTGAAAAACGGTAACCAATGGTACTGTCGCCTTTCAGATTTCCGGTTAAGCCTGCCCGGGTATAACCGCCAAAAGCTTTGCCTTTATCGCCGTTTTTAGTAATGTAATTAATTAAACCACCTTCGGCGCCGTTACCATAAATGGCTGTTGCTCCCTTAATTACTTCAACACGCTCCACAACTGAAGGATCAATGCTGCGAATATCCCTTCCCCCGGCTCTTAATGGTGTAGATTGCGGAATTCCATCAATCAGTACCAACACATTACGGCCACGTAGTGTTTGTCCGGAATTACCGGTCTGGTTGGTAGAAAAACCTAATCCTGGTACACTGTAAGAAAGTATATTGGCTAAATTAGGACTAATGGTTGATTGTGTAGCTAATTCCTTCGCCGTTAATACAGTTACCGATGAAGGTGTTTGTGATAAAGATTCCGGTCTTCTGCTGGCCGAAATAATCACATCGTTTAAATCTGATTGCTGTTCCTTTAATATAAAAGTAACAGTGGCCGTATCATTTACTTTAACCACCACATTTTGTTCCAATTGATTGTAACCAGTAATTGAAATCCTGATTTGCTGGTTTCCTGCAGGTACTGCACTTAATTTAAACGTTCCAAACTTATCAGAAGTGGTTTTAAGATTCTGCTTTTTTACCTGAATGTTTGCAAATGGAATGTTATTGCCCAGCGAATCTACTACTTTACCCTGAATAGCCCCCTTTTCGGTTTGCGCAAAAAGCGGTAAGGCTGATAAAACAGAGAGTATTAATGCGAGTAATCTGAGGTAAGTGTGTTTCATTAAATTAAAATTTCGGCAAATCTAGCATTATTTAGACTGATTAAAAATAATAAAATAAAAAAGATGGTTAAATTTCCTTTGTTTGCGACGAATTATAGATATTAGCCAAATACTACCTGCTCAAAGATATGGCTGAAACACAACCGACTTACGCGCTTATTACCGGTGCAAGTAAAGGAATAGGAAAAGCAATGGCCATTGCCCTGGCCAAAAGAAAAGTTAACCTGCTGCTCGCTGCCCGCTCTGCTACTGCACTTGGTGATTTGCAGCTGGAAATTCAGACTACATATGGTATAACAGTAGATAGTTTAGCTATTGATTTAACCGGGCCAAATGCTGCTTCCGATCTGTACCAATGGGTTGTAAATAAGAAGATAAATATTTCTATACTCATTAACAATGCAGGTTATGGCCTGTGGGGTAAATTCGGCGAGCTTAACCTCAGCGAACAATTAGAAATGTGCCAGCTCAACATAAATGTGGTTACCGCTCTCTGCCATTATTTCATTCCAATGCTGCAAAACGAAAAGCAGGCTTACATTCTTAATGTTTGCAGCACAGCAGCATACCAGGCCGTACCTACCCTTGCTGTTTATTCGGCTACAAAAGCATACATACTATCGTTTACGAGAGCACTAAGGTTCGAACTGAAAAACAGCAGCATTTCGGTAAGCTGTTTAAGTCCCGGTCCTGTTGATACGGGCTTTGCCGAACGCGCCGGACTGGATGCTTTTAGCAAAATGGCCGAAAAATTTAATATGAAACCAAATGAGGTTGCTGAGATTGCACTCAAAGGTATGTTTGCCAGAAAATCAGAAATCATTCCGGGTTTTACCAATATCATCAGCGTATATGCCAACAGGATGCTGCCAAAAGCCTTTATCGAAAAAATGGCTGCAGGGATTTATAAGGTTTAATCAAATCTCAATGACCAGTAGCCCATTGACAGTTAAGCAATTTCAAATCATGAATAAACAGTTCTCTAGTCTGGGGTAAATCACAGTTCTCATTACCAGTGGCAACATTCCTTTCCCTCAATCTTATCAGTATTAAATTCAGGATCAGCATAAAAGAATAAAAAAAAATGAAATAAAATTCTTTGAAATGTTAAAAATATATTACGTTTGTATTAAATACTACTAAATCCATAGATTATGTCGAATAAAACAATTTTGTTTTATTTCTTTTCAGTACCGAATCACCCGCTCATGCGAATGTGCTGTTGTTGCGCATAATACTAACTCCAATTTATCTTTTTCTTAAACCTTAATTTTTTTGTCACATGGCAACATCGTATCCAACCTTTACCCTATCCGACCAATTAACAGCACAACAGCTCGATTTTTTTAATACTCATGGTTTTATTCACTTTAAAAATTTTATTGAGCCCAAAACGGTTTCTACCATTATTGAAGCCTCTAAAGAGGTAGAACAAAAATGGCTGCAGCAAGATATTAAGAAAATTAATGGTGTACCCATTAAATACGGAAAAGACCTTGATGGCTCAGCTATTGTACAACGCTTTGCTTTTATTAACCAGCACCACCAAACGTTAAGTGGTTTACTCCTAGATCCGCGTTTTAATGCGCTGCTTGAACTGGCTGGCGAAGGCGCACGTTTAGGTACGGAAGAAAAAGACGGCATGGTGTTTAACCATTACATCAACGGTCCGGAAAGTAAGTTTAGTAAAATGGGCTGGCATACCGATGGTTTAAGAGACATATTTTACGGCACCAAACTTAACCCGATGCTGAATGTGGGCATACACCTGAGTAGTTTACGACCCGAAAATGGCGGTCTCAAAATTATTCCAGGCACTCACAAACAAAGTATTTACCAGATGCTTTTTCGCAAAAAATACTTTTTAGATAATAAACCCGATGCGCAGGAATTATCGATATTACCACAGGCAGGCGATTTAACCATACACGATGGCCGGCTTTGGCACCGGGTAGCTGAATCGGCCATTAGAGGAGAAGCCAGCAGACGCCGCGTAATTTACATTCCTATTATTGCCGGAAAATATGCACCAAAGCATGAAAACAGCCCAACTGTATTTTATCAACGCTTTGCCGGAATTGTAAAATAGGTATGCTGTTTATTCTGTTGTTCAGCTACCTGATCAGATCAGGGAAGCTAAAGCGCGCAGGTGTGTTTTTAAAAACTGCACCAAAAAGAATAAGTTTAAAGTTATACCGTCCGGAAACGGCGCTACTATTCGGGTTTATCATAGCTGGAGCTTAAATGGAGTGCAATATTAAAAGAAAAAAAGTAGCCGTTGTCAACCCAAAGCTTTTTGCCGATCGGGAAAGGACCAACATTTTACGTGGTGCTGAGCAGAAACTAATCCTTTTTCTACTTAAAGAGCTTCCTCAATGGGTATCACCTAATTTCATGACTGGTATTGGCATGTTAGGTTCAGTATTTGTTTTTGCCGGTTTTATACTGGCAAACTATTACGGTAGTATCTATCTATGGATTGGCATTCCGGGCCTGTTCATTAACTGGCTGGGCGATTCGTTAGATGGCAGATTAGCCTATTACCGAAACATTCCGCGTAAGTGGTATGGTTTTACTCTCGATATCGTTATGGATTGGCTGAGTATTGTACTAATCGGTTTGGGATATTATTTTTATGCTACCGGTCTTTATCAAATACTGGCCTTTTTATTTGTGGTATTGTATGGTTGGTCGATGATTATCGCTTTGCTGAGGTATAAAATTACAGGGGACTACCGGATTGATACCGGACACCTCGGCCCAACCGAACTGCGTGTAATCATTTCGTTAATCTTGCTGGCCGAAAGCCTGATACCTGACATTATTGGCTATTTCGCCATTGCCATAAGCGCATTGCTTTTGATTATCAACACCATTGATACGCAAAAACTGCTGAAAGAAGGTGATGCCAGAGACAAAGCTGACCGGGGATGACAAGCTGGCAATCTGTTAAACTGTTTTTGAAGGCACAGGTATCAGCATTTTCGGGTGGCCTTACCGATTACGGCTTAATGGTGCTTTTAACGGAACTGCTGCACATTCATTTTACCGTCTCAATTATTATTTCCGGATCGATAGGTGGAATCGTAAATTTTTGCATCAACCGTTTCTGGGCTTTTAAAAGTACCGGCGGTTACCATGGCACAGCCAATACCCAGTTTATCCGTTTTTTTATGGTGGTATTCGGGAGTATTTCTTTAAAATCGGCAGGAACATACCTGCTCCACAGCGGTTTTAATTTAGATTATAAAATTGGCAGGTTACTGATAGATAGTGTTGTATCCTATGGATTTAACTATCCTTTAATGAAATACTGGGTTTTTAAAGCAAATAATATCAGCATAGCGAAGAATACCATACACTAACCTGAGAAAAAAGCCATTTCAAATGGCTACAACCTGAATAAGCGGAAACAATAGCTTCAAAAACTATTTCTTACTTAAAATGACAAAAGTTTGTGCTAAACTGATGGAACAAAGGCAAAAAGTGATGTCCAGCTCAAACGATGAAGCATAAAAAACTGAACATCTTACCTTTACCTTATTAGTTTAATATCTTTTTGGATTCATTTACCCTATCAGCATTAATTTGCTTTATAATGTGCTCAAACCGGGTTTCTTTAGCCATATATTTATTTAACAAATCGAGTTGATTTAAGCCCCTAACCAGGTTATGTTCGGGATAACCCGTTTTATAATAAACATCACCATTTAAAAAGTCGGTAATAAACCTAACCGCTTGCATATAAATCATAAACTTGCCGGCGTAAATAAAGAACTGCTTTTCGGCAAAACTTAAAACCGAATCCATTTCTTCCATATACCCTTTGTGAATAGCGGCAAAAACATCTTCCCTGATTGCTATTTTATTAAAATCGCGTTCTTCTTCATTTGCTTCAGAAAGGTAAGTACGCATCATATCGCCTACATCGCTGATAAAATAGCCCGGCATTACCGTATCTAAATCGATTACGCAAAGGCCAACGCCTGTTTCTGCCTGCAGCAGCACATTGCTTATTTTGGTATCGTGATGTATCACACGGAGGTTAAGCGCACCGCTATCAACCATGTGTACATATTGTTCTTCAATTTCGTAAAGCCTGATAATTTCTTCAATTGGAAATTTTGCTTCAGCTATCCTGCTATCACTCGCATTTTCTAAAGCAACTTTAAACTGCTCAACTCGCAGCGGCAGGTTATGAAAATCCAAAATGGTTGGCTTTAATTTATTTACATTAAAAGTACCCAACATCCTGGTAAATTTACCAAACTGCTTTGCGGCATGGTAAGCCTGCTCTGGTTTCTGTACAAAATCAACAGAACAAGAGTTTTCTACAAAAGGGAAAATACGATAAAAATGATCATCGATCACAACAAAATCATCACCGTTTAATGCACTTATCGGTGCAACAAATAAATATTTGGGTTCAGTTTGATCCAGATATTTTTTTATCGCCTCAATATTCCGGGCTATGTTTAGGGGCTCTCTAAAAACTTCGGTATTTACCTCTTGCAAAATATAGGCAACACCTTCACCATACACTTTCCATGTATGGTTAATGAGACCAGAGCCAAAAGGTTCTGTTGTTAATTTTTCTACGTTAAGTCCATAAGCACCTAAGACTTCTTGAAACATAAGATGGTATAATATATATTAATGTGTCAGGCAGGTGTTAAGTCCCGTCCTGAATAAGTTCTAGTTAAAAATATGCGGGTAATACTTTGCAGTACTACCCACAAAAAAGGACTAAAATCCGCTATCGTCTAAAGCGAAAGTATTTTTACGGTCTTTCCATTTTCCTTTGGTAAAATCAGGGAATTTTTGTGGCATATTTCCTTCTTTTAACGATTTGGTAGAAAGTGGTGTAATTACACTCATGGTTACTGAATCATACACGTCAATCGGGGTTTGTTTTTTCTGTTTTACCGCCTGGATAAAACCATTAAATACAAACCAATCCATACCGCCGTGACCAGCTCCTACAGCTTCTGACGCATATTTTTTCCAAAGTGGGTGGTCATATTTTTCAAACCATTCTGAAGCCGGATCCCATACGTCGTCTTTTTTCGATTTATGATCAATGTAAACAGATTTATTTACGTCCATCCAAAGACCTTTGGTACCCTGAACCCTGAAACCAATCGAATAAGGGCGAGGCAAGTGTGTATCGTGGCTTAACAATACCGTTTCGCCATTTGCACAGTTAATTAAGGTAGTGGTAACATCACCATTTTTATAGTTAATTTTAGCATTTGGGTGACCTGGCGACATTTCTTCTACGTAAGCGGCCAAACCTCTTGCTTTCGAACTGAAAGATACCAGGCTGGTAAAACTGTTACCCCTGTTGATATTGGCATATTGCATTAACGGACCTACACCGTGGGTTGGATACAAATCGCCATCCTGATCGATGTTGAATTGCGTACGCCATTGCGCTTCGCTTAAAGCTTTTGGTCCGAACTCTACCCCACCACCATAATAATCTTTACCGTTGTTAAATAAAACGTTCCTTAAATTGTGCTGATAACCACCTTCAAGGTGTACCAATTCACCGAATAAACCCTGGCGTACCATGTTTAAAGCGGCCAATACATCCCTACGGTAACACACATTCTCTAAAGTCATGTAAGGCATTCCGGTTTTTTCGGAAGTATTTACAATATCCCAGTGATCTTGTACAGTTAAACCTGCGATAACCTCACAACCAACATATTTACCAGCTTTCATGGCATCAACTGCCTGATCGCGGTGAAACTGCCAGGGGGTAGCAATAATTACCGCATCGATATCTTTACGTTCTAAAAGTTTTTTATAAGCATCTAATCCACCGGTATATTCGGTAGCGGCAGGTCTGCCTTTTTTAGCAATAAAATTGCGGCAAATTTTAAGAGAGCTTTCCTGAGTATCGCAAATAGCTACGATTTCTACATCGTCTCTTAATGCACCCTCAGAAATATGGCTCATACCCCGTGCGCCTACACCTATATAACCCACTCTCACTTTTGCACTGTCTGATGATGCAAATAAACTTCCTGTTGGCAGGATGGTTAAACCCGCCGCTGTGACTGCACCATTCTTGATAAAATCTCTACGTTCCATTTGTGTTTTTTATGTTTATTATTTAAGTTTTAAGTTGATTGCAAATTGTTATTGAACAAACGTTTTACTAGCGTTTATTTCGCCGTTTTCCAGCCTGAACCTGCTAACATTCAGTGCTGTTCTACACTATAAATTTTTAAAAGGTTTTTGGTTAAAATATAATCGGTAATCTTTAATTCTGCCGTTGGCATTATCTTGTCTCGGTAAGAGTTTCAGCGCTTTAATATTGTAATTTTTACCCAGGTCGATCACAATCTGGTGCGGTGGTTTTGGCGACAGGTTTTCCCATTGGGTATGCCAGATACTCGTAAATTGCAAATCGAAAACATTTGCCGCATTTCCGTCATCGCCTCCCAGTTCTTCACTATCTGCAAAAACAATTTTCCAATCGTCTCGCGGAATCTCATTTCCCTTATCATCAACCAATATAATTTCAGCTACAGAGGTAAAAGGCTGCCCCTTTTGCTCGGTAAGTGCCTCAAGACAGAAGTAACGTGCATTAATCGGTTTAAAGCTCACCGTTTGCCATTTGTTATCGTTTGCAAAAGTGCCTTCAGCGTAGGGCTGCTGTGCATCGGCAAGCCATTTCTGACCAGCTTTGCGGTGCAACTGAGGCTGCTTTTCGTTCACTACATCCAAAATAGGTTTATCTAAAAAGCTTAAACCTGGCGTTTGGACACCTAACAAGTCGAAAACCACAACTTCGTTATTACCCTTTTTTAACCAGCTGCCTGGCACGAGCATGGTTTGCGTTGGGCCGATATTCCAGTATCTGCCCAAGCACATTCCATTTAACCAAACTAATCCTTTATTCCATTTACCCATGTCCAGGTAAGTATCTTCTAATTTATCTGCTTTAAAGCTGCCTTTATAAAAAGCAGTAGCTACCGGCTGACCGTTAAGTTTTTCGTAACGGAGCGTAATATTTACCTCTCCCAGTCTGATCGGGTAATTTTTCCAGCCTTTTAAAGCAATCTGTTTTCCGTTTTCGGTCAAATAAACCTCGCCATGAATGCCTTTCCAATCGTGCATCTGGTAACCGTAATTTACCCTGCCTGTAGCCTCTACCAGGATCCTCAAAACACTTTTACTTAGCCTTGCAGGTATTTCTATACTTAAACGGCCTTTTCTTCTATCCAGTTCACCTAGCTTTTTTCCGTCCATATAAACTACTGCATAATCGTGTATAGCTGCAAAAGTAAGTTTGGCTTTTTTACCGGCTTTTAAACTGGTTTCGTACAATACACAGCCAAAATCCTGGTTTAGATCTTCCATTAACAGCGCAGTATCGGCTAGAACCGGTTTAGGCAAATTTTTAGATAGTATGGCTACTGATGAGAAACTAACAGGCTGTAATTTCTGAATTTTGTTTGCTGGCGGAACATCAGGTAAAACCTCGCCTTCCTGCAGATAATTGGCAAATAACTTACGGATGGCATAAAATTTCTCGGTTGTATTGCCGGCTTCATCAATTGGTGCATCGTAATCGTAACTACTGGTTTGTGGCAAGTATGGAGGTGCATTAGCACCACTGTAAGTACCAAAACTGGTTCCACCATGGGCCATGTAGATACTGAACGATGCTTTATGGTCAAGCATGTATTTAAGTTCGTCAACAATACGTTGGGTATTGCCCTTATGGTGCGGCCTGCCCCAGCTATCGAACCAACCGGGATAGTATTCGCCACACATTAACGGGCCGGTTGGTTGTATAGCCCTTAAAGCCTTAAAATTAGCCTCCGGATCGCTGCCAAAATTTACCACGGCAAACAAACCTTCCGGATGGTCGTTCTTTAACTGTGAAGGCCCATCGCAATGGAATAAAGGCACAGTAAAACCAGCTTCCTGCAAGTTGGCCTTAATGATATTCATATAATCCTTGTCGTTACCATAACTGCCGTATTCGTTCTCTACCTGCACCATAATGATATTACCCCCATTGGTGATTTGCAATGGGGCAAGCTGTTTACCTACTTGGAGCAGGTATTTTTTAGACCGGGCTAAAAAATATGGATTTTGTGTGCGCAAACGGATGTTTTTATCTTTAAGCAGCCACCAGGGGAAGCCTCCGAACTCCCATTCGGCACAAGAATACGGTCCGGGCCTTAGTATTACGTATAACCCCACCTCTTTTGCCAGTTTACAGAATTCGGCGGCATCGCTTTGCCCTGTCCAGGTAAACTGATCAGGTTGTTTTTCGTGCATGTTCCAAAAAAGGTAAGCACAAACCGTATTTAAGCCCATGGCTTTTGCCATTTGCAGCCGCTGTTTCCACTCAGCTTTTGGAATCCGCGCAAAATGCATTTCGCCACAACGAATGACATAAGGCTTGCCATTCAGTTCAAAAGATTCGGCACCTATAGCAAATGTAGCTGCTTTTTGCGCCCAACTGCCAGCGGAAAGGCTGATTAACAGCAATAAAGTAAATATTTTTTTAAGCAGAGGGACGTGCATTAGTTAAGGTTCTGTTAGGTTTTGTTGATTTGTATTTTTAAAAATAGAACAAGCAAATGAGCAAAACAACATAAATTTCAGCGCAAACGATTGTCTAATTTTCAGATGACAGACTTAATCACAAACTAAACCAGCTACATGCTTTGCCGTATATGATTAATCAATTTTTAAAGCAATCAGGTGATATTAAAAGGCTTCAGATCAATTTCAGAATTTCTAAATTGTTTCTGTTATTGCTTTGATAGCATCGCAGTTCGCACTTATCTCCGTTGCAAACGAAGACAATGCTGCGAGGATAGATGAAATATGCATGGTGAGTTATTTTACCTCACCAATGTTCCCTGTCCGATATAATTTCCTGATCAGGCTTGGCAAAGCTACGAGCAGCAAAGGCAAGGCCACAATAAAGCCGCCAATTACCGCAATGGCTAAAGGCTGGTGGAGTTGCGCCCCTGCACCAATACCCAACGCTAAAGGCATCAAAGCAATGATTGCACCAAGGGCAGTCATTAATTTAGGTCTTAAGCGGGTAGAAATGGAAAAGATAATGGCATCATCAACGCTTTGCTTTTGCAGCGATTCTTTAAACTGCAAAAAGGTAAATATGGCATTCTCGCCAATAATGCCCACAATCATAATCAAACCTGTATAGCTGCCTACATTTAATGGCGTACCTGTTAAAAACAAAGCCAGATAACTACCCGAAATGCCCAATACCGAGATCAAGAGAATAAGAAAGGCTATTTTAAAATCCTTAAACAGGAATAAGATTACACTGAATACCAGCAAACTCGAAGCGATAAGTATGGTTAGCAATTCGGAAAACGATTGTTGTTGTTCTTTATAAGCTCCACCATATTCGATATGATAACCCGAAGGCAGGTTTACCTTAGCCTTTACAGCTTGCTGCAACTCCTTCATTACACTACCTAGATCGCGGTTATCAAGCCTGGCCGTAACTATGCCGATGGTTTGCAGGTTTTCGCGGGCTACTTCTGCCATTCCGGATTTCAGGGTAACAACCGCCATTTGCTGTATTGGCACTGCGGTTCCGTCAGGTAGAAAAATTTTGAGCTTATTGATATCGGCTACACTAAAAGTACGGCTTCCCGGATAGATCATGCGGATAGGCGAAAGCTGTTGTTTATCGTATAAATCGCCGATTAAAGTACCTTGCATAGCCGTTTGCAGCTGGTTCTGAAACGATACCGGACTAACACCATATTGCGCCAGCATCGCAAAGTCAGGCTGAATATTTACGGTCGGTCCCGAAAGTACAATCCCATCAAATACATCAGCTGTACCTCCAACATGTGCAACTACATTGGCAACTTTTTTCGATAATCCCTGCAATTTTTCCTGATCATTGCCAAAAATTTTCACTTCAATGGGCTGAGTTGAGCTCATTAAATCACCCAACATATCGCCAATTACCTGTCCAAAATCTACAACCAGTGCAGGTTGCGTATTTTCTATATGTGTTCGTATTTCTGAAATCACCTCTTCAGTGGTTTTTGTACGGTTGGGCTTCAATTGAATCAGGTAATCGCCGGTATTGGGTTCGGTAATAAAAAAGCCCATCTGGGTCCCTGTTCTTCTGGAGTAAGCCTGCACCTCAGGGATTTTAACAATCTCCTTCTCTACCTCTCTCAGCATCCGGTCGGTTTCTTCGAGCGAGGTACCCGGTGGTGAAGCATAATCCAAAACAATACTGCCCTCGTCCATTTCAGGGAGAAACCCGGTTTCCAAACGGGGAAAAATAAGGGCTGTTGATGCGATCAGTACCAGTAGAAACAGAATTGAAATGACCGGTCGCGTAATAAAGTAACGCACCCAGCTTTGGGTTTTTACTTCATGCACTACTAATTTCTTCCCGCTGGCCGCATGGCTCCCTCCTCTCCGCGTAAGCAGCAGATAAATAACGGGTAAACCAATCCAGGTTACAAAAAAAGAGCAAACCAATGTAATAATCATGGTATTGGTCATCACCTGAAAATAGGAACCGGCAACCCCTGTCATCAATACAAATGGAATGAAAATCACGATGGTACTGATAGAAGAACCTAGCATAGCAGGAAAAAGATAGCTCACCGCTTTGCTCAACAAGCGCATGGTTAGCTCTTCGGGATGTTCTTCGTGTGTACGGTGAATTTGCTCTACCACCACGATAGCATCATCAATTATTAAACCAATGGCAGCGGCTATGGCACCAAGTGTCATAATATTGAGCGAATAACCAATACCATACAGCGCAATTACAGTTAAACACAGCGTAACTGGAATGGTAATTAAAATGGTAGCACTGGCTTTTAAAGAACGTAGAAAAATAATGGCTACCATAATCGCCAAAATCAAACCAATTAATAGACTATCGCGAACGCTTTTCACCGATTCGTTTACAAAATCGGCCTGTACATAATAGGGTTTAATGCTTACGCCTGCAGGCAAAATATGTTTAAGTTGTGCTACTTTGGTAAACATCGCATTTGAAAGATCAACGAGGTTAGCATTGGGCTGCTTGATTACCGCAATCAGAATTCCGTCTTTTCCGTTGGCATTAATACGGGTATATTCTACACTTTGCTGAATATTTACCCTGGCAATATCCATTACCCTGATAATCCTGTTGCCTTTTCGGCTTAGCACCAGATTTTCAAGATCACTTTTGTTTTTTACTGTAGCATCGGTTACCGATAAATACAGATAGTTATGATCGGATAAGTAACCGTTAGATTTAATAAAATTAGTCTGGCTCAAGGCATTGCTAACCTGATCGGGAGCAATACCCAATGCCTGCATCTTCTGCGCATCGAGCTCCAGCCAGTACTCTTTACTTTTACCACCAATCACACGAATCTCTGAAACCCCGTTTACCTGAGAAAGAAAGGGTTTTACGGTATATGTTGCGATCTTTTTCAATTCGGCTGGCGAATAATTGTGGCTTTCTAAACTGTAACCACTTACCGCCAGGATGGATGGATTCATTTTTTCCACCGAAATATTTACCCCGGCCGGTAAGGAAGCGCTGATTTTGGCAATCTGCGCTTCTATGCGCTGCTGACTCAGATCAATATCCGCGCCTGGGTTCATAAAGGCTGAAAGCTCACAACTGCCTCTGCTGGTTGTACTGCGCACTACTTGAAGATCGGGCACCTGTTTGACCGCATTTTCTAAAGGCCGGGTTACGGTAACCACCATCTTATCAACAGGCTGCAGTTCTGCATCGGCAATGATTTTAATCTTCGGAAAGGTAATTTCAGGAAACAACCCGGTTTTTAATTGTGTAAATGCATATATACCGCCCACAATAATAATAAGCAATACAGCCAGAATCGGGTTCTTATGTGAAATGAAAAACTTGTTCATGGCTAATGCTCAATTTTAACTTTAGCTGTATCGGCTAATCCATAGTTTCCGGCAGTGATAATACGGTCAGTTGCAGAAAATTTGGGTTCTAGCACTTCGATGAAACTTTGATTCTCTATGCCCTTTTTTACCCGGACTTTAACTGCTGTCGAATCGTTGATGAGTTTCATTACCCAAAATTCATCTTCAGTTTCGTTTGCGAGTACAGCCGGTTTGGGCAACACCTGTGCTTTTGCGTGACTGATTTTTATTAGCCTTACTTTGGCAATCAAACCTTCAGGAATAGGATTGGCTGTTCCCACTTTGAGTATATAACGCTGGCTTTGGGCTACCGAATCGACGGCGGGCATTGTACCCGAAACTGTTCCCGCCAGATTAGTCCCATCAGGCAGCAAAATCGTTAATTTTTTATTTGTGTTTATCAACTGGTTATATTCATAAGGTAAATCGAGCAGAAAAGCCAGACTTTTGCGGTTACTGATGGTTGCAAGGGCTTCCCCATCCTGCACATAATCTCCTTTTTGATGATTTACCTGTACAATGGTACCAGGCTGACCGGCCCTGATGTTCGATATACCTGAAAACTTAAACCCTGCATCGAGTTTGTTTACACTATTACCAATAGACCGGGCTTCTTTGGTAATTAAACTGAACAACAGCTGACCATTACCTACCTGTTGTCCCATTGCTACCGGGACACTTTCTACATAACCGTTAATATTGGCCTTTACAAAGCTTTTCTCCAAATAGACAGAAACTGCCGAAAGTTCTACAAATTCAGTCAGTGCACTATCACGTACCAGAGTTACTTTTACGGGAGTTACAGGCGTTGGTTCATCTACAGCACCAGTACCAACTGAAGAATTACATCCCGAAAAAAGAAGTAACATGGCCACAGCGCCATACCATAATTTTAAATCGTTATTCATGGTTATCGGTTCCAGTAATTAAATTGATTAATCAGTTTTAAACGGTTAATCAGGGTTTGTTGAAGCAGGTTTTGTACGGCAAGATAATTGTTAATGGCAATTACAAAATCGGCCACTTTCAAGTCACCAGTATGCATCAGCTTGCGGTCAACTTCAATTAAACCTTTGCTAAAACGGATTTGCTCGTTTATTTTCGGAAAAAGTGCATCGGTTTGTTTTAGCTGTTCCCTGATCAGGCCTAATTGCTGTTGCTGCTGCCGCGTAAAAAAATCGCGGTAACTGGCAATGGTTTGAGCTGCCAGGTTTAGTTTACTGTATTGCATTTTCTTTTGGTGACCATCATAAATCGGCACCGAAAAAGTAAAACCTACACTGGTGCCTAAATTTTTATAAGGTTGCAGTATAAAAGAAGAATTATAACCTCCATTGGCATAAACCCCAAGTTTGGGTTTATAACTAAGATCTATTGTATTCTTCTGATTACTGTTCTTTAAACTATCAATAGCAAAGCGTTTATTAAAAAAGTGCTGTGTAATGGCCAGGTTATTCGCCTCCAATTTTGGGTCAGCCAGTTTAACCCTGCTGGTATCGGCAATACCCGCGAGGTAGTTTAAGGTGGCATAATCGTTTTTAAACTGTAGTTCTGCCTGTTGCAGTGCCAATTGTTGCTGTTGCAGCGTAACCAAAAAAGTTAAATATTCAGCCTGTTTATAAATATTGCTTCGTGTAAGTTTTTTAAGTAATGCTTCTTCCTGCACAAGTAAAGCAACCACATCACGGTTAAAACTAACCTGCTCCTGACTGGAATAAGCTAAAATATACTGATCGGCAACAGACCTTTGTAAATCAAATAAAGATAGCTGACCAGCATATTGGATAGAATCGCTTTGAATCTTAATACCTTCCAGCTGATTGCGGATGCGTTTCCTGTTCAGCAAATCGTAATTTACATTCAGTAAAGCTTCAAGTGCCTGCCCGTTGGTTAATACTTCATCATAACCATATCCACGAATAACAGGCGCATACATCCCTGCAGAACTGGCTGTAACTTGTACCCCCCCTGTAGCACGAACAATTAAACTATCAATTCCTACAGCACTTTGCTGATTATGAAAATCTTTAAGTACCGGACTGGTTAATTCGGCCTGTTTTAAATAATAGTCCAGATTTTTAGCTGTTACCTGTGCCTTTGCTGCTGTCACAGATAAAGCAACGATACACAAAATCAGGTATTTCAGTTTATTAATCATGATCTGATAACATTAAAACCTGCCCGAAAGCATTAAACCAGTACTTCCCTGCTGGTGGAAGGGCATAAATGTAAAATTGCCACCCTTTTTATTCGTAAAAAGACTTTTAATGTAAGGATAAACCAGATAAGATATTTTAGTCGAAGCAATTCCAAATCCAGCCCCGGCCACCACATCGCTAAACCAATGCTTGTTGTTATACATCCTTAACGTTCCGGTAGCAGTAGCTACAAAATATCCGGCATAACCAATCCATGGATTGACATCTTTATATTCCTGATGCAGAAATTCGGCGGCCATAAAAGCAGAAGCTGTATGCCCCGAAGGGAATGAGTTTTCGCCGTTCCCGTTGGGTCTTTCCCTCCCCACGCCTTGTTTTAAAAAATGGGTGGAAACACCCATGATGGCCGCTGATGTAACATATAACATAGAGGCATCAAAGAGATTATGCTTACCTTTTATACCAGATAAATTAAGTGCATATACCGCTGCAGCAGGTGCAAACTGCACATAATCATCAACGTGAGCAGCAAATAGCGGATGATCTTCCTGCAATTCGGCCCTGGTGCTAAAATCGAGCTGTTGCAATGCACCATGATCGTAAACTGCTGCAAAACCATAACCAATCAATACCGCAGGCGCAATAAATGGTGCAACTTTAAATCTTTGTTTTGGAACTGGATTTCCACTATACCACCTTCCTGAAGAATCGGGAAAAGTATTTTTAACGGAATCGATGGTTTGAGCAGCACATGATGCGGTAAAAGCAACGAAAAGAAAAGTGTGTATGAGGATGCTTCGCATAATTATGGTTTTACTGGATTTCCGCTCAGATCAAATAAAAGGTCCTTCCCTTTCACCTCTGCCTCATAACGAACAGATCCGTCGGCTTTAATAATTTTAGCGGCTTCAGCTATTTTTTGGCCTTTAAATTTGGCAAGTATAACGGCTGGTAACTCGTTTGGTTTAATTGCTGTTTCAGTTTCCAGCAGTAAACCTTTCGTATTAAAAACCACCGAGGTTGCCTTACCATTTAAAGTAAATCCAGCTTCATAATCCTGTTTTTCCATCTCCCACTTTGCTTTAACACCGGGATATAGTTTTGAGCATGCGCTTTGTACTTCAGTGGGCACTTTAGCAGCACTTATTTTTTGAGCCTTAACCGAGGTAAACAGAATACCTGCAAGCAGTAAGGTTCCAAAAATTCTTTTCATAGCTTTTAAATTTTAAATCAAAGCTAGAAGTGAATTATGAAGAAATTCTGTAGTTACTTAAAGTAGAAGATCCAGGAAAATCCACGGTTAATTGTGCTGATTTATACAGAGATTTCTGTGGCAAGGATTAATAAATATGCATTTATCATACATGATGACTTAGCCGCATTTATTAAGAACAACCAGGTACCTGCGATTTTTTTTAAATCTGCGGGAAATAATCATCAGACAATTTGATTAACCGGCAAAATGGACAACAAAAATATGTTCACCATTTTTTTCCTCATAATGAATCCGGAAATCATAAAGGTTACAGATTTGTTTACTGATGGCCAAACCTAAACCCATTCCTTCTGAATCGGCAGATTTTGAAAAACGGTCGAATACTTTGTCCTGGGCATTACCCGGCTTTCCTGAATTGGAAATCGCTAAGCCAGCCGAATCAAGTTTAACATGAATATATCCTGCGGTAACATTATGCCTTACTGCGTTACTAAATAAATTATTCAATAATATATCGGCCAAATAGCGACTCATTTTAATTTCTACAGCCTGTAAATCTGTGGTAAGGCTCAATCTATCTTTCTCGAACAGCTCCTGAAACTGACGACCTTTTGCTTCAACCATTTCCATAAGGTCAATCTCCTGAAAATCCGGAATCAGGTTATTTTCTATTTTAGCTAACAGCAACAGCGATTGGTGCAAACGGGATAAGCGACCGGTAGCCTGGTAAACATCGGCCAATAGCGCTCCTTGTTGTGCGGTAAACGATTCTGTTTGCAGTAAAGAATCAAGTTTAGAATTAATGACTGCCAGGGGCGTCATCATTTCGTGCGAAGCATTGTCGGTAAAACTTTTAAGCTCTTTATAATCGTGTCTTACCCTTTCTGCCATGGCATTAACTGATTGATGAAGCTGATTAAATTCATCAATTGGTGTATTTTCGTAAGCGATGGCATCCATACGCGCAACCTCAAACGATTTCATCCCGTTTAATATTGCATAAAATGGTCGCCAAAGCCTGTTAAGTACAAACCTGTTAATTAACAACAACGACAAAAGCAAAATTAACGTAATGCCAACGGTAATCAAGAGGATAATCCTTACTAAGTCTTCCGATTCGACCCTGGATTTGGTAATGGTTACTTCAACTGCTTTTCCGTTTAGATGCACTACGGTAATCAGGCTCCTTCCGGGTTCGTTTTCCTGCTCTTTAGAATTGTAATAGCTGGTGTACAAAAACTCCCGCTCAGGAATATGATTCGACAGCTTTTTATAAGCAATCTGCTGATCGAGGTAACTAGCCGGTAAAGGAAGTTTATGGTAAGTAGCCACATACTGGCGGATTTCATTCTCCTCAACCACCAGATCACGATCCAGTTTTTCAGTTAAAATAAAATGAATTACTACATAGTATATCAAACCGGTAATGGCCAACACCACGATAGAGGTTAGAATATTTACCCTGTTGTACTGGCTGGCTAATTTCATATAGCGCCAAATTTATAGCCTATTCCGTAAACCGAACGTAAATAATCGGCAGCTCCGGCCTCCAGTAATTTCTTTCTGAGGTTTTTAACATGTGTATAAATGAAGTCGAAGTCATCCGACAAATCCATTTCATCACCCCAAAGGTGTTCGGCCATGGCATTTTTGGTTACCACTTTATTGCGGTTAGAAAGAAAATAAACCAACAGATCGAACTCTTTTTTGGTTAACACCACCTGATTGCCACTAACCATTACTTTCATCGCGGCAACATCAACCACCATTTCGTTAAAATGAATCACATTATCGCCATCAAAGTTTTTACGGCGGACAATAGCACTTACCCGTGCTTTAAGCTCCGATAAATGAAAAGGTTTAACCAGGTAATCGTCGGCACCAAGATCAAGCCCGGCCAATTTATCATCTAATGAATGGCGGGCAGAAATGATGAGTACACCATCTCTTTTTTTAAGCATTTTAAGTTTAGTCAGCAATTCAAGCCCCTCGCCTCCCGGCAGGCCCAAATCTAAAAGAATACAATCGTAACTGTAAACGGCAATTTTTTCGCTGGCCGATGCAAAATTTGAAGCATGCTCACATATATTTCCTTCGCCCGTAAAATAGGCTAACACGCTCTCCAGTAAAGCGGGTTCATCTTCAATGACCAGAATTTTCATTTTGTATCTTCTTTTATGCTTTTAAAATAACCATTTAAACCCAAAAGTTAAACATCTGGTTTAAATTAATCAGGTAAATCGCTGGATAAGCTTTTCTATATTCCGTTCTTTCTTCTTTTGCAGAAACTTCCTGCCATAATCGGTAAAATACTGGTGACTGGTCAGCATTTTGATATTAATAGTATCCCATTCCCTGTGACTGTAGGCCAAATTAATATTTTCTTCCCACTCCCGTTTCAATCTTACAGCAAAATCAGTATAAGCTGGCAACGCAAAGTGATAGAAATCAGCATCGCATATTATTTTCTCTAAATTATTGTGAGGCAATTGTGGATATTTAGTTGCCAAAATACAATGCTGAACCTCTTCTATCACCAAATTACTTAAACCATTTGCGTTTAAGAAACTGCCAGCCATTTCAGCGCTGCTGTTCTCATGTCCGATATATTGCCGGGTGTAACCAATATCATGTAAATAGGCTGCCAGGGTAAGTACCAACATCTCATGTTCGCTTACAGCACTGTGCTTCCCAATTATTTTCACGCCTTCTACGACCAGTAAGGTATGTTCGAAATTATGAAAATACATGTGCTCAGGAAGCTCCTTTTCTAAAAGCTCCTGAACATAATCCGATACCCGGCTGATCAATATTCTCTCTTCCACTTATAAAAAATAGATGCTACAATATTATCGGTAAAATCTGAAGAAAAACTGTAGCACCACGTTTTACTGACTATTATCAAACTGCAAGTCTTTCTTTTTCTTAACAATACCAAAATTGTAGCTAAAACCCAGGTAAAAAATTCTGGAGTTACTTCGCTGATTAATGTTTTGTAAGAGCAATGGTGATTGCAGTTCGGCAACTTGTCGTTGTGATTTAAATAAATCTGATACCGTGAGGTATACAGAACCCTTTTTCTTTAAGACTTCTTCCCTTAAACCAATATTTAACACGTAACTAGGCAAATACTTACCCTGCGGGGTTAAACGTGCCGATTTATATACAGAATTAAGCTGAATGGCCGTTCCCCATGGCAAAATATAACTTCCGTTAACATTGGCAGACCATGTAATGGTAGATTTTTTATTGCTATAGCCCAGGTTAGCCGCATCAATCTGATTATAAAATATGTTTGGAATCAGGTTAAAACTTAGCTTATCGCCGGGATGTAGGGTGAGCATTACATCAGCACCAAAAGCCCGGTCATTGCTCAGGTTCTGTTGCCTGGTTACCAGCACCGAATCATTTAGTGGCGCCGTAATGGCTGTAAAACGGTTATAGGTATAACGATAATAAATGCCCGGCAAAATGCTGAAATGATCGTTACTCCACTGATAGCCCAGCTCTACTGAGTGGATAATTTCAGGTAATAAATACGGATTACCTACTCTTACATTAGTAGGATCAGCATATTCAGCAAATGGATTTAACTCATCAGCTTCGGGCCTTCTCACCCTTCTGCTATAATTTAACTGCAGCTCTTTATTTTTAGCTACTTTATAGGTAAAATGAAGTGTTGGGTACAGCTTAAAATAATGATTGGGTACAAGCTCTCCTGTAGTAATCAGTTTAGAGTTTACCCTGGCATACTCACCCCTCAGGCCTAACATGATCCCGATTTTTTTAACGTCTAAAGCATAGGTGCCGTACAAAGCATGTATATTTTCGTTATAAATGAAACGATTGGTTTTATTAAAATCGGTTAAAAATCTCTGTTGGGCCTGATTAAAAGCTTCTCCATAAAAATCAAGATCTTCTTTATTATACTGTCCGTCGTAACCCGCTTCAATTTTACTGTTTTCAGTAATGGGGTTTTCATAGCTCAGCGCTGCGCGTTTCTGATCGGCTGTCTGTTTTATCAGGGTATTATCTAACTGGTTAGCAACAGCCGGATACCTGAACGAATTGGTATAACGGTTATCTTCAACCTCCGGCGAATGTGCAATATTAAACTCCAGCCTTAGCTTGTTTCCGTTCTTTTTAAACCTGTGTTCTGCATAAATGGTAGCATCAAAGTTTTCTTCTTGTTCGAAATTTTCCCTTTTTCTATCGTAATCCTGCTCAAGGGATGAAGCTGTACGGATCATTTTAGTGGTCATATCATGCTTATGTATATTGCGAACGTAAAAATTACCAGATAAGCCCATTGTCGTTCTATCAGAAAGATTATAATCTATACCCAAACCTCCAATATTAGAGAAAGGTCTCGCCTGCTGGGTGGTAAAATCATCATAATACCGGATTGCCTTAGTTACCGGATCGGTTTGCACACGGTTATTCGTATTGGTTCTCAGCCTGTCGTCTTGCTTCAAACTATAATTGCCATAAACATTTATTTTCCCATTGTTATAATTCACATTTGCACCTGCATTATAACGTTCACGGTTTCCAACATTTCCGGTTAAGGTTCCGTTTATGCCCTGCTTCACATTCTTTTTTAATACAATATTGATAATTCCACCTGTGCCATCTGGCCGATATTTGGCCGACGGATTGGTAATCACTTCTATCTTTTCGATGCTATTGGCCGGGAATTGCTGTAGCGCTGCAGCCGCATTCGCTCCCATTAAAGGTGAAACCTTTCCATTGATCAGAATAGTAGCGGTTGAATTGCGCAAACTGATATTTCCATCAATATCAACCTGAACCAGCGGAATGTTAGCCAGGACTTCACTTGCCGATCCGGATTTAGCGAGCATATCCTGCGATACATCGTAAACCTTACGATCTATGGTATTGGTATAAAGTGGCTTTTTGGATGCTACAGTAACCTCATCAAGGTTTTTTATTCCGCCATCCATTTTTATCTCCTGAATTATTTTTTTGTTTGTAGCACTTACTGTAAATCCTGCGGTTCTAAAATTCTGATAACCGATAAAGCTTGCTACAATGAAATAGGTTCCTTCCGGAACATTGTTTAATTTATAATTCCCCTTTGCATCGGTTACTTCCCTTCTGATAACATCAGCACTTCCAGGCTTCATTAATACAACATTGACAAATTCCATGGCTTTTAATGAAGAACCATCAACAATTTTGCCGGTAACAGTCCCATTATTTTGGGCAAAAAAGATTTGAGGGACAAAAAATATAAAAGATAACAGTAAGGTATAAATTTTAGGCATCGCAGCATTTTTTCTGCATAGTTACAGTTCAAATCTGTCGGAAATTTGAAGAGGGTGTAAAATATTTCAGTTTAGATTTGATCTTAATTTTTCAACGGAAAACTTACCAATTATGAAAATTACAAACGCATATCAAGCGGTTTGCGTTCCCCAACTTCAGAATTGCTACAGAATTGAAACTTATATTTAAGATCAATCACTAACCAAATCTGATATCCTTAAACTAAACAAAATGAAAAAACTTTACCACTTTACAAGTGCCTTAATGCTTGTGGTACTTTTTATCGGTTGTACCAAAAAAGAAGTAGCTACCGACGCTAAATTAAGTTATAGCTTTAGTGCCAGCAATTTAAATGCATCGTTAAGCAGTAATGCCAGTGCCAGTGGCGCAGTTGTGGCTGCAGGCACCAATGGAAGTATCAACTGGGCAACTGCAAGCATCAATGTTGCTAAAATCGAATTCAGTGCAACCAAATCTGGTAGTGGGGCAATTAACCTAGAAACTAAAAACCTTTATCTGATTAATGCTTTAAAACCCGATTCTTTATCAGGCACTGTTGCGTTAGCTTCGGGTGTGTATGAGAACAATCAATTTAACCTAACCTTGGCCAGTTCGTTAACAAACCCGCCTTTGTTATTAACCGGAACTTACATTGAAACTTCGGGAACAAAAATTCCGGTAAGATTCGAAATGAACCAGGCCCAGGTAATTAAGCTGGAAGCTAAGCGGGTGGAGGTTACTGCCGGAACCTATGTGGCTAAAGTTACAGTACAACTTAATGCCCTGGTAGCTGGCCTAACCGCAAGCGATTTCGGACAAACCACGCGCACGGGCACCAATAACATGATTATTATTTCGAGTACCATCAATAAAGCATTATATGAAAAATTAGTAGCCCGCTTTGTTTCAACTTTGAGTGTTGATTTTTCGAAGCAATAACAATACAAGGTTAGCCCAATATTAACGAATTGTTAATTTAAAGCATTAATACTAATTTCGCTTTGCTAACCAAACATTCAGAATTCCTTCAGAATTGAAACTTACCTTCGCCCTTTACTAAAAATAAGGTCTGGCAGGTAAGTTTCAACCGTTGGAACCGTCCCTAATTATGAACGTCAAAGAAAAAATAAGTAAACTATTAAAAAACAGGTTCGGTCCCGTTTTTCTGGCTACCCTGTTATTATGTAGCATATCGTTATTAACCCGTATTACCTTATTAATTTATAGTGCGGCTTCTTTCGATTGGTCTGTTTTAAACCTCGTCAAAGTTTTTATCATCGGCCTGTTTTACGATCTGGCTGCAACGTCTTTCGCCATTATACCTTTGGTTATTTACCTATGGTTCTTTCCGGCAAAAGGCTACACGGGCAAAACCAGTAGAGTATTGCTGTTTATTTATTTTTTCGTTGTTGTTTTAACGCTCATTTTCAATGCTATTTCCGAATGGTTCTTTTGGGAAGAATTTTCAGTCCGTTATAACTTTATTGCGGTCGACTATTTGGTATATACTACAGAAGTAATCGGGAATATTCGCCAGTCGTACCCCATTAATACCATTTTAATTGTTTTGGTTATTTTAACCGCAGCAATTGTTTACCTGTTAAGAAACCTGATTACCGCATCTACCTGCCAACAAACACGTTTTGGCAAAAGAACCAAAACTGCACTCATTTTATTGTGCCTACCCATTTTAACTTATTTTGGTGTAAGCCATAAATGGAAAAATAACAGTAGCAACCAATACGTAAACGAACTTTCGGGTAACGGCATGTACGAATTCGGCTACGCTTTTTGGCATAATCAGCTTGATTACGATACTTTTTACAAAACACTTCCGGTTAAAACCGCCGCAAATATTGTTCAACACCTGCTTCCGGGAGATTCTTCAGCAAAAACTGATATCAGTACTTCCAGAATGATTAATAACAGCGGCCCTGAAAGCCGCATGAATGTAGTGTTGATTAGCGTAGAGAGTTTAAGTGCCGAATTTTTAGGCAGCTTTGGCAACACGCAAAACATTACCCCCCAGCTTGATTCGCTTGCCAAAGAAGGTCTGCTTTTCACTAATTTATATGCATCAGGTACCAGGACCGTACGCGGACTAGAGGCGCTTTCACTTTGCATTCCGCCAACTCCGGGCCAATCAATAGTAAAACGTCCTGATAACAAGAACTTATTTACATTGGGCAATGTATTCCGTTCCAAAGGTTATAACAGCCACTTTATTTATGGTGGTTATGGTTACTTCGATAACATGAATGAATTCTTTTCCAACAATGGCTATGAAGTAACTGACAGAAGTGCCTTAAAGGATTCGGAAATCCACTATTCTAACATCTGGGGTGTAGCCGATGAAGATCTGTTTACTTTATCGCTGAGAGAACTGGACAGAGATTATAAAAACAACAAACCGTTTTTTACACAGATTATGACGGTTTCTAATCACCGCCCTTATACTTATCCAGCAGGCAGGATCGATATTCCATCGCATACCGGAAGAGAGGGCGCTGTGAAATACACCGACTATGCCATTGGCAAGTTTGTACGCGAAGCCAAACATAAGCCCTGGTTTGCCAATACTCTGTTTATTATAGTAGCCGATCATTGCGCATCAAGTGCAGGTAAGGTAGAGCTACCGGTAGATAAATACCATATCCCCATGATTTTTTACAGCCCCGGGCATATTGCACCAGGCAAATTCGAAAAACTTACGGCACAGATTGATATTGGTCCAACCATTTTAGGCTATTTGAATTTCAGTTACAACAGTAAATTTTTTGGCCAGGATGTATTTAAAATGAAAGACGGCGATGAGCGGGCATTTATTAGCACCTACCAAAGTTTAGGCTACATTAAAAACAAGAAACTTGTGGTGCTCGATCCGAATAAAAAATCAGGCACCTACCAGCCCGACTTCAAAACAGGAAATGCCGAAAAACGTCCGGCAGATCAGCAACTGATTAATGAAACTATTGCCAATTACCAGATGGCTTCTTACCTGTACCAAAATGGATTATATGGTTTTGACACTAAAAAGAAGTAACTGGCTTGCTGGTTAAGTATAATGGATTAAAAATTAAACGATGGGTATAAATATTGGATTACTGATCTGGAAAGAGATGAAAGTAAAGGGTATGAGCAGAGAGCAGCTTGCCGGTGAAGTAGGCATTAGCAAGCATCGGGTAAGTACAATATTGAAATCAACTTCTATAGATACGGATATACTTACCCGTATTTCAATTGCCCTCGATGTTAATTTTTTTGAGCATTTCCGCAGGGATGAAGATCTGGCTAAAATAGAAATACATTCAGGGACTAGGAACAATCAGGAAATTGTAGACCTGAAGCGCTTGAACAGTGATAAAAATAAACTTCTGGAACTTTATGAAGAAACCATTAAAAGCCAGAAAAAAATTATTACATCGTTAGAAAATCTTGCTAAGACTTAGTCGCACATAAGATTGCTTCGCCACTATACTGAAGCAATCTTATGATGTAATATTGATAGTGCCAGCTTCTACAAATATATTTAAGCTTCCAGCTTCCATTTTTTTGCCAGTTCGGTATTAAAACCTTCGCCTTCTTTTGGATTGGGCTTTCCTTTTCCCATTGTAATGAGCTGATATAAGCTGGTTTTAATATAATTGGTCCAGGCCTCGCGGCAAATTTCATAACATTCGTACTGCGGCACCAATCCTTCATGGGTAAAAGTTATAGCGGTTTGGTTTCCTTTTGCCCTAATCTCGAAAATCAGTCGGGTACCTTTCCATTCACTTTTATCATCAATGAAATTAAAATAATTATCCAGTACCTGCCATACTACTTTTTGATCCGGAACCAGTTCGATCAACTTTGCCTTACAATAATGAACGTCGCGGTAATGGTAAATAAATTCGGCATTAAGTTCGGTGGTATTACCTGCTATATCTTCAGACCACCATCCCCTTACATTGGTAATGGCATTAAATGCTTCTTCCGGACTTTGATCTACCAATATGGTAGCTGTAAAATTTTCTTTTTCCATGGTATTTGATTGTATTTAAGTTTCAAAAGTTGGATAATTTATATCAAAGTTAAGTGCATTAATGTTTTGACGTACGGTGTAAAACAGACATTGTAACGGGTTGATTTGGACAAGCTTAAATCTTATCTTTATATCACAATTATATCTCCTGTCTATGTCAATGAAACACATTACCATACTTGTTCCAGATGGGCCTAATAACCTGAGCAGTATTATTGGTTCTTATAAAATACTAAGCCGGGCAAATGCATACTGGCAGGAGAACGGCCACAAAGCATTGTTTAAGATCGAATTGGCTGGCATTTCCAAAGAAATAAGCTATTACGATGGCTTGTTTAGTGTAAAACCACACCAGCATATTTCTACCATCAGCCATACTAATCTCGTGATCATCCCCTCGTTAAACCACAATTATGAAAAAGCCATTAAATGCAATCAGGTGCTTACCGATTGGATTGTAAATCAGTAGCGGCAAGGAGCCGAAATAGCCAGTATGTGTACAGGTGCTTTTCTTTTGGCAGCCACTGGCTTATTAGATGGCAAGAGCTGTTCTACGCATTGGGTGGTTGCCGATAATTTCAGGATCAGATTTCCAAAGGTGAATTTAAAACCTGACCAATTGATTACAGATGAAAACGGGATCTACACCAATGGCGGGGCTTATTCCTTTCTAAATCTATTGTTATACCTTATTGAAAAGAATTTCGACCGGCAAACAGCAATTTACTGCTCAAAAGTTTTCCAGATCGAAATGGACCGGCATAGCCAGTCGTCGTTTATTATTTTTAAAGGGCAGAAACTCCACAGTGATGAAATGATAAAGGAGGCTCAATCTTACCTCGAAAATAACCTGAGCCAAAAAATTGCCATCGAAGATTTATCAGCACGTTTCGCGGTAGGCAGAAGGAATTTCGACAGACGTTTTATTAAAGCTACTGGCAATACACCTATTGAATATTTACAACGTGCAAAAATAGAATCAGCAAAAAGGGCTTTTGAAACCGGCCAAAAAACTATTAATGAAGTGATGTACGAAGTCGGCTATACTGATGCTAAAGCTTTCCGAGAGGTATTTAGAAAACTAACCGGAATATCGCCACTTGAATACCGAAACAGATATAATAAAAATTTAATGGTTTAAGGCTGTACTTTTAGCACTAATATGCCATGGCCCGGAATGGCGAAAGGTTTTTGCCTTTTCAGTTTTCCTAAATCAGCATGCCGCCAAAGGTCTCTTAATTTACCATTACTGGATATACCTATTTTTTGGGCATCAAGGCTAAATTCGGTGGTTCTATCACTCCGGTTCATAATGGCGATAGCTTTATCGCCTGTTGCCAAAGGCTTTATCCACACTTCTATATCACCATCCTTTAAAATTCTGCTGGCCTGTTTAAAGCCCTTATCCTGGTTCAGTGCAATTATTTCTTTATTGGTAAGAATTTCGATTGTTTGTTTGGTCATCGATCGCAAATCGTTTCCGGCGAGTAATGGCGAATTGAGCATACACCACATGGAGAAATGGGTTTTATCTTCTTCATAACTCATGCCCCTTCCTACCTGCAACATATCCATATCGTTGTAATGGCCTGCAGAAGCATACCGGTACAAATCGGCATTGAGATCAATTATTTTAAGTACCGAAGCAAAACTGGCACTAATATCGCCCGATATCCGCCAGGAATCAGATTTGGTAATGGCCCACTCGCCTGGAAACTGCCAGCGGCACACGTTAAAAACAATATCTTTATCTATCGCCTTAACTGCCGCAATAATTTTCGTGTATTGTGTTTCTTCATCTAGTTTCATTTTCTCGCCACCACACCAGTCTACCTTTAAAAAATTGAAGTTCCATTCTTTAAAAAACAGGCTACAATCCTGATCTTCATGCCCGTAAATACCCACTCCTATTCCTTTTTGATCATTATCCCAGATAGAGCCGCAGGTATTTAAGCCCGCATCAGTATAAATGCCTGCTTTAAGTTTTTTACTGTGGATGTAATCAGTCAGCGATCTCATGCCCGAAGGGAATTTTTGCTGATCAACAAAGAGTTTACCTGAAGCATCCCTTCCTCCAAAAAAGCCATCATCAATATTAATGAAACGGTAACCTGCATCGTACAAGCCCGATGATATCATGGCATCAGCCTGCTCCCTGATCATCTTTTCATCAATTTTTACCCTGAAATTGTTCCAGCTGCTCCAGCCCATTACCGGTGCTTTAGCCTCCTGAGCACATAGAGGAAGAAAAGTACCTAGTAAAAAAGCGGCCAGTAAAAAACTAATCTTTTTGAATGCAGGGATAGGGTTTTTCATTAAAATATTGAGGTTAGATGTCACATTTCAGCTAGTATCAAAGATATAAATACTGTATGATCTGTCAAGCAAAATCCGTAAACAACCAAATTACTATTCGGCCTGCTTACACCTTCGAAAAACAAAAGAGGAAATTTTATCTATTTGATAATATTTAGCTTCAATTGCTATATTTAATTAAAAAACAAACCACATGGAAGAGCAACAAGACAAAACTGAAAACCAAATCATACCCAAAGTAACAGGCATTGGCGGTATATTCTTTTTTTCAGATAATCCGAAAGATACCAAAGCCTGGTATGCTAAAAACCTGGGCTTCGATATCAATGAATGGGGATCGGTAAGTTTCGATTCAAGAAACGTAAACAAACCTGAAGAAATCAACTCGTTACAATGGAGTCCCTTTAAAAATGGCGATGCTTATTTTGCTCCCTCCAAAAAAGAATTCATGATCAATTACCTGGTGCAGAACATTGAAGGACTGGTAGCACAGCTTAAAGCAAATGGCGTAACGGTACTCGATGAAATTGCTACTTACGATTTCGGAAAGTTTGTACACATTATGGATGCAGAGGGCAATAAGATTGAACTTTGGGAACCAGCCGATAATAAAGCTTAAGCAGACCAAATTAAAGATTAAGATAACGGCCTCTAAATGAAAATATTTCCCCACAAAGCGCTTGAATTCAGGCTAATTGACAGTTACGATGAAACATTAAACCGGCTCGGACGTAGGACAGATAAATCGAAAAATTTAACTTCTCAATATACCAACAAATCTTTCAGGGGAACTTTAAACGGCAACCATTTTAAACTGGTATCTTCGGCAGTTGGAAAAGGTGCTTTTTGTGTGATGACAGGAGCTATTGAAAACGATAAAGGATATGTGGAAGTTGAGGTAAACCAAGTATTCAGGGTTTTGCTAAGCATTTTACTTGTTCTTCCGATAATTGGGCTTGCAGCAACCATTATTAGCGACCCAAATAAATTTTCGCTTGCACTTGTATTGATCACAATTGTACAGATTTTAATAATAAGATTCGTTTTAGTCGAAGTAGCATTCAATTTTTTATCTAAAGAAAGCCTGAATAGATTACGTGATGTTTTAGACCTGGAATGGACTACAGATTAAGGCAAAGATTAGACACCATGATAAGAAAATGACCACTACTGTCTGAATTGGGATTTAAATAAAACAAAAAAGCCTCACATTTCTGTGAGGCTTTTTGTGATCCCGCTGGGATTCGAACCCAGGACCACTACATTAAAAGTGTAATGCTCTACCAGCTGAGCTACGGAATCATTTATGCCCCTTGCGGGGCTGCAAAGATAGAAATTAAATGTATTGATCCAAAAGAGAATTGAAATAATTTGCAATTATTTTGCATAAATTTAAAATACAATCAGCTAAACCAATCATAGTCATCCGGTTAAGCATTCTGTTTATTTTCATTTTTTAGATTAATGTGTGAATGGGTTTGGTTTAATGAGAAAACATTAAACACTCTGAAGCAGTTTAAAACTGCTTTATAAGCATTTATTATCAATTTTGTTATAAAATTTAAGCGTATACTAATTATGATTATCTTCCGGAAATGAATATTGAAAACAAATATGGAGAGGCAAAGTGGGCTGCTCTTGGTGGTTTTTCGCCACTCATTACCGTATTTAAATCGTACCACCCGCTTAACCCCGAAATTGAAAAGATTATTAACCAATACACCTTTCCGGTAGAGTTTGCTAAAAACAAACACATTGCTTCGCCCCTGAAAGAAAACAAATATATCTACCTTATTTTAGCAGGTACAGTACATGGCTACTTAAAAATGGGGAATAGAAAAGTTACCACCTGGATAGCGGTAGAAAATGAGCTGGCGGGTACGATCAGAAATTTATGGGAGAATGAGACTTCGGATGAGTATATTGAAACCATTGATAAAGTATTTGCCATTGCCATTCCGCATGAAATGTCGACTTTTTTGTACGAAAACTTCCCCATTGCCAATTACGTTGGTCGCAAAATGACTGAAATATATTTCCAGAGTGCTGCCGAAAGGGCTTACCTCTGTCGTTTGCCCACAGCCCGGAAACGGTACCAGCGCTTTTTATTAACCTACCCACACCTGGTTAACCGTGTGCCACTCAAATATATTGCTTCATTTATTGGTATGCGCCTCGAAACCCTGAGCAGAATAAGAACTCAGAACATTAAACAAACAGATAAACCTTAATTACTTACTCAATATCGTGGTAACCGATTCGGCTGGCAGCAAAATTTGTTTAGTATTGTTGTATTGTTTAAAGGGTGATAAATTATAAGCCGCGGTAGTAACATAAGTCATTGCTTTATTGTGCCCCTTCCCTTTTATTTCTATGTCGAGCATGATATCCTCTTTGGTCGAATTAACAGCTACGGTTACTAATTTCTGATTTTGCCTGTATGACGAAACATAAACTTCAGGATGATCTGCCGAAATGGTTTTCACCTGCACACGCTGACTACCCTGTTTAATAAAACGGCTGTAGTTGCCGAATGCCCACAGCATTTTACTATCGTAAACTGTACCATCGGTTTTATTTTTATCGATATACACCAGCCCATCTTTATAATCGCCTGATGATATGGCCAACCACCATTGCCATGATGCAGCATTTGAGATAACAAGATCGTGGTGAATTAAGCGTGCAATAAATAAAGCAGTAACCATACCCAGGTCACGCTTTTCCCCTTTAAGTACAGCATCGCCCAGCACACAGTATTCAGACATCCAATACCTTAAACCGGGAACCGCAGCAACAGCTTCTGCCGTTTTTTTACGGGTATTGATAAATTTAGTCACAGGACTAGTGGTAAAATAACTATGCGCTGATATCGATTGATCGATATGCGACAAATTGCCTACATAGTTTGCAGCAGCAGCATTGAAAAACTGATAGACCTGGTTACCTTTTAAAGTATCGCCATTCTGGTACAGGTAATCGAGCTGACCAGCCTCGCCTACCTGTATTTTGGTGGTGATTTTGTTTTGTTCAAATGCCTGGTTAATTCCTCTATATAATTTGGCCAGTTCGGCATTGTTGTAAGGGCATCCTTCCTGGTTGTGCTCATTCCATTTCCACTGGGGTTCGTTTGCCGGACTTAGGTAATTGAGTGTAATACCTGCTGATTGCTGCAAACCTTTAATGGTGGCAACCATATCGGCTGCAAAAGCAGGTAATTTTTCAAAATCGAGGTTACATTTCCCATCGCTGGAATAAGCCTTGCCGTTTTTGGTAAACAAAACATTTGGGCTATTTACAAAACCAATAAACTGGTTTACGCCTCGCGCTTTAGCCGCTTTCAGGAACCAGGTTTGCCCAGGCATAGCATTCCAATCGTAAGTACCATTGGGTTGCAAAAAGGCATATTGGCGGCGCCATTCGTCGCCTATATCGCTTTGTTTACCTTGTGCGGCACTTCCAGCCCCAATGCTAAAACGCCACATGTTTAATCCTATACCCAGGGGCTGATCATGATTATCAGTAGCGGTACTGAACAATAAATCGGCCATCTTACTCTTTTTAGCATCGGGCCAAAGTCCTGCAAACTGGCAAGACCAGGCGTCGGACGCACCAAAACCTTCTATAGTTTGAAAGGTGGTAGCCGGATCGATCTCTATTTTTACAACTCTTTGCTGAGAAAAAGCCATAGTACAACCAAATAGCAGCATTAAATCAATAAATATGAGCTTCAATATGGTAGTTTGTTTCATTGAGATTTGAAATAATTTGCGCCTACAACTTACTAAATTAATACTAACCATTAGCCGAAAAAAACAAAAGCCCCATGAATGATCATGGAGCTTTTATATGATGTTTATATGCGCTTAAAATTTAACACTATTCAATTGTTTGTCTACCAGCAATCCTTCGGTTAGTTTAAGGTTAAACTGTACTTTGCGTTTAGCCCTTAATTTTAAGGTAAACAAATCGCTGGTACCGTTTAAGACTTCTTTATTACCCAGATTTACAAATGTTGGGTAAAGCACCTTCTCACCGTTGGTATGTAAACGATCGTAAGTCAGGTTATCCATCTGTTTTACGTTTAAGCCCTCTACACTTACAAAATCGTAATCCTGAGCCAGGTATGGCAAAGCAAAACTCAAGGCATTTACCGATTTCAGGTCTATTCCTTTTACCTTAATTTCGACAATATCGCCTTTATTGTAAGCCTGTTTAGCTGCACTGATTTGTAGTTTACCAGCAAGTTTCTCTATTTTGGCATAATCTACCCCCCCTTCAAGCTGAGTAGCTACTACTGAAATATCGTAAGCATCAATCAGGTTATTTTTGTTGATATCGCCATTGCTGATGTAACCTTCAAAATCGGCATCACCTTTTTTCAATCCGGTATAATTGATGTACGAAGTCAAATCGTTTTTGTCAATTAAACGGTCATTATTGATATCGCCCGGAAGGTAACTTTCAGTACCTGGAACTTTAAATATATACAACTCGCGACCCGATCCGAAACCTCCAACACCATCAGTAACCGAAATTTTAATGTAACGGGCACTTGGGTGGCCATTGAAGTTGAATATTTTAACATCACCGTTGTTAGCCCAATCAAAAGTACCTGCAGTTGTCCAGCTCTCTTTATTGTTGCTGTAAAATATAGTTCCCTTAAGTAAGTTGCCATTTCCTCTTCCATTGCGTGGCAGGTAATGGAATTTATCAAGCTGATTAATGGTTTTGAGGTCGATAACCATATCAAATGGCACTGCTTTAGCACCCCACTTGGTGTGCCACATGTTGCCTTCATCAAAATCGAATAGATCAGCGATGCCCGACCCACCTTGATTCTCGGCCGTAGTTTCGGCAGTTATTCCCTGAATGGCAAACTCGAGTGGATTAGATTTAGTAGTTGCTTTAATATCTGCCCAGTCCGAAACACCATCTTTATTTACTGCGCGCAGCTTAAAAGTATAGGGCGTTTCGGCCAGTAAACCGTCAAAAAGCAAAGTTGTATCTTTAATCGTGGTATAATGCATTCCGTTAAAATCGATTTCGTAATAATCGGCATGATCTACCTTACTCCAGCTTGGTTTAAGTGTATAGGCTTCGGTATTTTTATCCGTAATACGTGCATTTAGCGGAGCACTTAATTTACCGGTTGAGACACGCTGCTTATCTGCAGGCTCAAATTTAAATCCTTCTACATTAACCGTTACCGGATTTACAGTAACATCGGTCGATGCAAGTTTAACCAGCAATTGCGGATTTTTAATCATGGCAACTTTTTCAAACTCGCTGCCTTTAGTGGCAAACTGATTCAGATTTGGGGTTGCGTTATAGAAATATACATTCTCCTGCTTCAAAAATTCGTCCATCGAATTCACTTCTGCAAGTTTGGTTTTGCTGTTTCCGATTTTTGCGGTCAGGCGTTTTGGCTTCCCTGTAACGTTAATAATCAGTTCGGTTGATTTTTCTTTAACAAACCCCTCAAATTCACCTTTTGCAGGTTGAATGCTAATGATAGCGTTATTTTTTTGATCAACTTCAGACTCAATTATATTTGAAACACCTTTACCCAGTTTATAAGCTTCTGTTGCCCCATCATCATCATACTCAGTAAAAGTATTTTTACCTGCAGGATAAAGCTCATACACGCGTCGTGCTTTATTAATTTCAGCAACGTTGTTATTGGCATTCGTCATTGGAATAATGGCGCCCTCTTTAACAAAAACAGGTAATTTCCAGATGGGTGCATCGAAACTGTTTACAATACTGTTTCCAGTATATTTTTCTCCTGTAAAATAATCGTACCAGGTGCCTTCAGGCAAATAAATACCATTTCGGATATCGTTCCCTTTACTATCTGCCTTGGTTTCCTGGTAAATTGGAGCTACCAGAAAGCTTGGCCCGTACAAGAACTGGTATTGGGTAGCACTCCCCAGGGTATAGGTATTAGGCGAATTTAAAAACATCGCCCTGATTATAGGCAGTCCGGTTAAAGCTTCTTTCGCAATGCTGTAAGTATATGGAATTAACTGCGATTTTAATTTCAGGTAATTGCGGTTAATAGAAGTCACGGGCTCGCCCAGTGCATGCGGATATTTCTCGTTGGCACCCCATCCATCCATATTCAATTGCATTGGAGTAAAGGTTTTCCATTGAAAATCGCGCGTATTAATGGTTTGGTTTTTACCGCCAAAAATACCGTCCATATCAGAAGAAATGTTTGGCTGGCCTGATAAACCCGAACCGATATAAGTTGGGATGTGGAAACGAATGTATTCCCAAACGCCGCCGGTTTGATCGCCCGACCAGATGCCGGCATAACGTTGTGTACCTGCCCAGCCATCTAAAGAGATGATAAAAGGTCTGCTGTTATTTCCATAATAAGGCATAATCTGCGCTACATCGGCCACACCATTAAGCCCGAACGAATAACCAGCACCTACCCAGGCTACGTCGGTTTTTAGTACCCTGACTCCTGCATCACGTGCCTCTTTGATAATATCACGTTGTAGAAGGGCACTTATTTCAGGTTTAGGGTGTAGATCGGATTGAGTCCACAAACCAATTTCCACACCATTTTTACGGGCATAATCGCCAAAGCTTTTCAGGTTCTGAATATTGCCATCTAAAGTTTCGGTTTGGCCATAACCTGCGCCATAACCATCGTTGGGCAGTACCCAGCCCAAAGGCATGTCGTTCTTTTTATAACGATCAATTACTGCACGGGCAGAAAACTGATAATTATTTTTTTCACCGTTAAGCGATTCTTTAGTGCCACCATCGTTTTTCTGACTCTCTTTATAACGTTTACCGTCTTCAAACAAAATCCCTTTCTCGTCTTCTTTCCAGAAATCGCGGTTATATGCATTTAAATGCCCCTGATAAAAACCAAACTTGGGCAATAATATCGGGTTACCAGTTAACTGGTAAAAATCGTTTAACAAAGCTACTGTACCGTCGCCAACCATAAAAAAGGCATCTAAATAATCGGTTTCATGTGCCAGTTTTACTGTTCCTTTTGCTTTCGCCCCAAAATCGTAACGGCCTTTTGCAAAAGTGTGCCAAAGCACTGCGTAACCATTGGTAGACCAATAGTAAGGTGTTGGTGATGCCACACCTCCGTCAGTCCAGCTGTTTTGGTTTTCGATCGCGATACTTTTTCCTTTATGCGAGAAACGTCCGTTTTGAACACCGCCTCCGTAAAAATATTCAGCTGTATTTTCTTTTAATGTAAGGGTTACTTTACCTTTTTCGAACTGAACAGGTGCAGTTTCCTCCATTACAACAGCTTTAGTAGCCAGATTGATAATTTTAAACAGTGATGTATTCTTATCGACCTGAACGGTAATCTTATCCGTTGAAATGCTGATCTGATTATTTTCGTCGGTAACATTTAACTTGGTAACCGGCCTGCGTGGATTTTCGACCAGAATTTTCGCTTCAGGCTTAGCCTGAGGATCTCTGATAAAGCCACCATTATGATCTTCGAAAAGCCTGAATATGTTTTCGCCATAAAAATCGAACGTTAGGGTTTGTCCATCCGACAATGCCAATTCGATTGTTGTCGGGTTAATTTTTTTAGCAGCTATTACTTTAATCGCATCGGTTTTGATCTGCTTGGAGATATCCATTGCTTTAACACCTGTGGGTAAAACGGCCGATGCAAATATGGGTGCAGCAGCCAAAAGAACCGCAGATGCGAAAACAGCACTTTTATACCGGTTAGGAGTTATATTCTTTTTATTTTTGTTGTAAAAGGAATTTGGGGTCATTAAGAGTTTGATTTGGTTAAAACTTATGTGTTAAGCGGCTTTAACAAAATGGTTCCTGAAAAACCGCTATGGGATAAAGTTAGTAATCCAATCAAAAGAAGCCTCGTTATTATAGCTACAAAAACCGCGCAATCGTTTGATTAAACAGCTTTTTTACAGAAAAAAAAGCAATGCGGAAGCTATAATAACAGTTAATACCTGCAAAGTAGCAAAAAGAATGGCTTTCGTAGCGCTGGCCGGCTTAGATATCAGAATAATCGGTAGGATAAATAAACCTGGTGTCGTTTTTAGATACGTTGTGCTGGTACTGCGGCATAGCAGAGAGTTTCTTCCAGTAATCGTCGGCGGAAAAAGCCTTCCAGTGGGCTTCGCGATCGGCCCGGTCTTCGAAAGTGGTTAAATACATGAGGTTGGGCATACGGCTACCTGCAATAACCGAAGCATAAAAAACAGCATTAAAATTTAAACGTTTAAATAAGCCAATTTCATCCCCTTTATTAAACATCTCCACTTTATTCTGAAAATATTGCTCGCTTGGTGATTCGTAGCTCCTTAATTCGTAAACCCGTTTGGCCATTGGCGATTTTAACTTGGGCAATGCAAAATGAGGTGCATCATCAAAAGCTTTGAGCAAAATAGATTCTAAGCGTTCGTAAGCCGCATTGTTGTACAAAGCAGTTAAATATTCCTTGCCATCCGAAGCATATTGCGCATCTTTGGCCAGCTTCTGATCGAGTGCTAAAATGCCGTTTAAAGATTTAAAAGGGATAAAAACATAAATCAGTTTTTCTGCGGCAGTGGCTGTTTCGTTCTCTATTGGTTTAAATACACCTATTTTTGCAATCCCACAGCGATGCAATGCCGGTAAAAAAGCATTTTGTAAGTAAGCATCAACCCTTTTTTCCTGATCGTTAGTTTTTAAGTGGTATATTTTGAGTTGATAAAATTCAGTTTGTGCAGCATTAACCTGCAAAACACTGCATGCCCAAACCAATAATACTATAAACGGAAAGCTGATTCTTTTTAACATCTTATTACACCTCATTAATTATGTAAGCGTAAATCTAGGCAAAAAGAAACCTGCTTTTTATTTCGTAACAAGAATATTGGGGTTTGGCGGTTCTGCGTTGAGTAGATGTTTCACAAAAAAATCGCGTTTACGCCTGCGCCCATAGGTACCACCATCGCTATGCCCCATCCCTGGGATGCTCAAAATATCAAAATCCTTATTGGCTTTTATTAAAGCATCAGCCAAACGATAAGTTGATTCTGGTGGTACATTTTCATCGGCTTCACCTACAATTAAAAATAAATTGCCCTGCAACTTAGCTGCATTGGTAATGTTTGATTGTTCGCCATAATGCGGCCCTACGGGGTAACCCATCCACTGCTCGTTCCACCATTGCTTATCTATCCGGTTATCGTGGCAGCCACAAGCGGAAACAGCAGCTTTATAAAATTCGGGGTGGAATAATAACGCTCCGGTTGAATTCTGTCCACCTGCAGAGGTACCGTAAACCCCTACCCGGCTGATATCAGCATTTGGATATTTAAGAGCCATAGCTTTCATCCATAAAATCCTGTCAGGCAGACCTGCATCAGCCAGATTTTTCCAGCACACATCATGAAAGGCTTTCGACCGGTTGGCCGTCCCCATACCATCTATCTGTACTACAATAAAGCCCAGCTCGGCCATGCTCTGCATTTCGCTGGCCGGAAGGAAATTTTTGGGTACAAAACTATCTTGCGGACCTGCATAAATATTTTCGATAATGGGATAGGTTTTATTGGGATCCATTTTAGAAGGCAGGCACACCACCCCCCAGATATCGGTTACGCCGTCACGTGCCTTAGCTACAAAAACTTCGGGCAGCTTAACACCTGTAGCCAGATAAGTATCAGCTGTTCCATGCTCTAACTCGGTTACCTTACGCGTACTGGCTGTTAACCTTAACTCGCTGACTGGTGGTATGTTTACCTGGCTATAGGTATCAATATAGTATTTACGATCGGGTGAAAAACTGAGGCTGTGATTCCCTTTTTCGGGTGTAAGGTTTACCAATCCCTTGCCATCAAAATCAATGCGGTAGTAGTGAATAAAGTAAGGATCTTCACCATCATTCATGCCGCTTGCCCTGAACCATACCTGGCGCTTAACTACATCCACGCTATCAATATCCCGCACTACCCAGTTACCGCTGGTTATTTTAGCCTGTTTTCCGGTTATTGTATTTACCAGGTAAAGGTGCTGCCAGCCATCCTGCTCACTGGTCCACAACATTTCATTGGTTTTCGGCAAATAGCGGGTATAAATCCGGCTTTCGTAAATAAAGGTGCCTGTTTTCTCGTCTATGATATTTCTGGTTTTACCAGTTTGTACATCAACTTCAATTACCCTGAAACGCTGGTGACCGCGATCAACTTTTTCGTAGGTATAGTAGCGGCTATCGTTATTGCGCCAATGTAGTTCGGGAGGGCCGAAGAAATCGATTGGATCGGTATCAACTCTTACGGCAGTTTTAGCAGCGACGTTAAAAACATAGGGCTGGTATGAAGTAAAATCATCGCCAGGCTGGGCATACTCCCTCGATTTTAACTCGCCGCGGGTAGTACCCGGAACAGAGCTGAGCACATAATGTACTTTTTTAATTTCTTTGAGATCCGTTTTATAGGCTATGATGTTTTTCCCGTCAGGTGCCCATGCATAATCCCCATAGGGTTTTGCTTCCGTCCCATCGGTACTGAGCTGTATTTCGGTATTAGTGGTTTTATTGGTTACAAAAAGATTTCCGCCGCGTATTGCTGCTTCATATTTGCCATCAGGCGATTTACGTATGATGCGGTTCCACTGCCAGCGCGATCTTTTTTGCTGCAAAGGTCTTTTGGCATTATACCGGTAAATACTGGTATCGGCTAAATCTGTAATGTTATAGGTGCTTAAATTAACTCCATACCATTTACCCTCCAGCTTAATTTTTGCGGTATTACCATCAGCGAAATACAGCTCACTAAACTGCAATTTTGTTGCATTTTGCTTTTTCCCTGTGGTTCCTTCGAGGTTTTTAGCCAGTTTCTCCGAATCGAAAGCCAGTTTACGTTTTCCTGATGCGGTTTCTACATAATAATATTCCCAGGTTCTGTTCGGCAGGTTTTTCCGGTACCAGAAAGCGGTTCCGTCTTTTTTCCAAAACGGGATAATATCGTTATTGGTGGGAATATTGCGCAGAGCGGTATCGAGTTTATTGGATAACTGATAGCTGCTGGCAACCTCAGCTGGACTGGGTGCATAAGGCTGTAAAGGTATTTGCTGCGCCCTTGACTGCAAAAAAGCAAAACTGAACAGGGCCAAAACTATTGGCTTTCTGACCATAAAATACATCATGACTTGGGATTTTTTTTATAAATGTAATTGTAGTAAGCGGAAAATCAGGTTAAGATATTAATCGATAATATGAACATTTTAACCTTCTGCTTTAACCACTTCTTCTGCCCTTACATTTTGCCGGCTAATGCTTCCTTTAATTAGGTAATAAACCGGAATACCAATGAGCGTAATGATTAATCCCGGCCAGGTAAATTTGGGTTTAAATACAATCAGGAGGATGCAGAAAGCCAGCCCCATTATAATGTAAATAATGGGTAATACCGGATATCCAAAGGCTTTATAGGGCCGGTCGGCATCCGGACGTTTCTTACGCAAAATGAAAATACCGAAAATAGTAAGCATGTAAAACATCACCACTACAAAGGAAATCATATCGAGCAAATCGCCGTATTTACCGCTAATGCACCAAAGTGCGGCAAAAATACATTGAATCCACAGGCCGAAACCCGGTACAGCATTTTTATTGAGCGTACCTACTTTTTTAAAGAAAAGACCGTCTTTAGCCATCGAATAATATACCCTTGCACCTGCCATAATTAAGCCATTGTTGCAACCGAAGGTCGAAACCATGATCATCACAGCAATGGTAATCGTCCCGGCAGTACCAAAAATATGATTGGCTGCCGAAACGGCAACACGGTCTTTATCGGCATAGGCAATATCATGCAAAGAAAGCACGCCAGTGTACATTACGTTGGTAAGAATGTAGAGCACAGTAACAATAATGGTTCCTAAAGCTAAGCTCAAACCAATGTTACGGGCCGGATTTTTAATTTCGCCTGCAATAAAAGTTACATTGTGCCACGAATCGCTGCTAAATATTGAGCCCACCATGGCTGCCGCAATAGCGCCAAAGGCAGCCAGTGCGGTGTACGTAGAAATTGATCCGTTAGCAGGCAAGGCGCCCAATTGCCACATATTTTCCCAATTGCTTTTCCAGATTCCTTTATCTAAAAAGAACAGCCCGAACATAATTAAGCCAAATAAACTTAAAAGTTTAGCTACCGTAAAGGTGGTTTGGATCACCTTGCCCCCGTTTACTCCCCTGTTATTGATAAAGGTAAGCAATACAATTACCCCAATGGCCAAAAGTTGTGCTGGCGAAATGGTTAAAAAGCCCAGGTCTATCGCCACCAAATCTTCACTTAAAGCCGGAATAAGGTAAGCCGTAAACTTGGCAAAAGCTACACCTACCGCCGCAATGGTAGCCGTTTGGATTACCGTAAAAAAGCTCCAGCCATATAAAAAGCTAATGAGCGGATTATAAGCTTCCTTTAAATAAATATATTGTCCGCCTGCCTTTGGAAACATGGCACTTAACTCGCCGTAACTTAAAGCAGCCGTAAGGGTCATGAAACCGGTAATGAGCCAAACTACCAGGAGCCAGCCCGAGCTGCCTACGTTTCGGGTTATATCGGCACTTACAATAAAAATACCCGAGCCTATCATGCTTCCTGCAACGAGCATGGTGGCGTCCATCAATTTAAGCGAAGGTTTAAACTGGGTGGTTTCTGCTTTCATAGTTTGGTTTTGTGATTCGAAAAAAGGTTTAGGGTTGGTTTAGTGTGTTTGCTCGTAAAAATGCCACGAGGTGGTAAAATCCCGGGTAATGTTTTGGTTGATTAAAGTAGCGCGGATCAGTTCTACCGGAATCAGGTTTTGTTTGATTACGGCATCATGAAAAGCTTTAAAGCTCATTTTACCACTATCCACCAGTTCTTTTTTTAGGGCGAAAAGCTGTAAGCCGCCTGTGAGGTAGGCCACCTGATACAAGGGACTGTAACCACCCTGAAACGAACGGCGCACTTCGCCTTCGGCATTGGCAGGCTCATGCCCTACCCGATCGACCAGAAAATCAATGCATTGTTGCGGTGTCCATTTGCCAAGGTGGTAATTAAGTGAAAAAAGAATCCGGGCACAGCGGTGCATGCGCCAGAAAAGCATACCAATTTTTTCTTCTGGTGTTTTGGCAAAGCCCTTATCGTACAACAAAAGCTCCCAGTATAAAGGCCAGCCCTCTACACTAAAAGGTGTTTGAAAAGGATCGCGGTAGCCTTTGTAGCGACTGTTCATAAAATATTGATAGTGGTGGCCAGGCAAAAGCTCATGCTGTACCGTTCCCCTCGAAAAATAAGGGTTATTGCCACGCATACTCATTAATTTATCACCTTCCTCCATGGTATTGGTTGGGTAAGAAATACTGATTTCGCGACCACCGGTAAAAAACGGATTTACCAGCTGGCGCTCTGCCGACATCATTACCATACCCCAGGTTTCCTGTGCCAATGCCGGAATTTCGATCAAATCGTTGGCTTTGATAAATGCTAAAGCATCGTCCTGAAGTTTTACAATCAGCTCAGGTTGTTTACCTAAAGGCACATAACTGTTCTTCACTTTTTCCTGGGCTTTTTTCCAATCGTTTCCGAAACCCATTTCATTCGATGCTTTTAACAGTTCGGCATCACAATATTTAAATTCTTTTTCGGCCAGCTGAATCAACTGTTCGGGTGTGTAGGGAATAAACTCGGCATTTAACTGTCTGATGAGTTCTTCACGGCCTATTGGATTACCTTTAATCGGTGGTTTATTCGTTTTGGTTTCGGGCGCATCGGCTTTTTCGGTAAACAATTTTCCATAAGCAGTAAGGGCAGCATCTAACCTTTCGTAAGGCTTGGGTACCCACCAGGTAAAGCCCGGTTCGTAATTCATGTAAAACTGATAAAAACCTTTTAAGCGCTGTTTTAAGCTTGTTGTTATCGCCGCAGCCATTTTAAGCTGATCGGGCTTAAGGTCCTTTTGCTGAATATTCCCCGTTAAAGTTTCAATCTGTTTAGCGGTGGCCTCTATTTGCGCGGCCAATACCGAACCTTCCTGATAATTCCCTCTCCTTCTCAACTTTTCGAGTGCATAGATGGCTTCGGCAAAAGGAAAATAGCTGACCAGGCCTTTGTACCCGGCTTCTTCTTTATTTAACAGGTATTTTGATGATTCGATCTGCTTTTTAAGCAAAATATAATCTACTTTTCCGTAAATACTAAAGGTTTCGAACTTAGCTGATTTTAGTTTCGCCAGGTAATCATTGTTGATATCCTGCAGGCGTTTGCGCTGCTCGGGGCTTTTAAAAGTATTTAGCGGACTGGAATAGTAGCCCCCTGCGGAATAAGGAAAATAAAAATCGTTAATCGCATCTATATCGCGCTGATAGCCTACAACCCAGGTTCCCATTTCGCTGGTTTGTTCATAAAGACTTTCGTTTGTTGTTTGCGCAATCGTAACGCTACCGGACAACAAGAAACTAAGCAGTAAGAAGGCGGTGAAAAGTAATCTTTTTGGCATTTCAATTGATTTAAAAATGTACAATAGCCTTTGCCTCCATTCCGAAAAATGGCTAGCTTTTATAGTAAAATGAATTCTGAAATTGGCTTAGGCGCCTACGTAGCTTACCCGGCTTACATTATTATAGGTATCGATATAAGCGCGTGGCGATTGACCGATAATGCTTTTAAATACGCGGTTAAAGTTAGTGATGCTATTGAAGCCTGCCTTATAGGCTACGCCTGAAATACAATCAGCCTTTTCACCAGAAAGGAGGCTTTTGCAGGCATCGTTTATGCGCACTTCATTCAAAAATGACACAAAGGTATGTCCGGTATGTTTCTTAAAATACCTGCAGAAAGCTTGTGGCGTCATAAAGGCAGCGTTCGCCACATCTTCTAACGAAATCTGGTTGTTGTAGTTTTCAGTAATAAAATTGATGATTTTGCTTAAACGCATTCCTTCATTTTCGGTCACATTTGAAGAATACAAATCTGAACATAACGGTTCTATATCGTCATTTAAATCCTGAAGCCCGTTTACCAGCTGCAAAAACTTAAACAGCACATCTACCCCTGAAGCATGGTGCACATCAAAAAGTTTATTTACAATAGCTTTGCTGTAACGCTCAGGAATTTTAAAACCATGCTTATTTTTAGCCAAAAAAGAACTGGCCATCTTCATTTCCGGCAGATTGAAGAGCGCGCCTAAAATTCCGTTTGGGTTGAAATAAATGGAACAGGCTTTTATAGTCCTGGTCGAATTGGCAGCAAAATATTCGGGATTGCTTTTAAAAAGATGTGGCAGTTTGGCCCCTATAACAAAAATATCACCCGAACGGAAAGCATGCATATCATTCCCGGCAATTAGTGTACCTTCTCCTCTTTCTACGTAAGTAATCTGCCATTCGTCGTGACGGTGCAGATATTGATAAAAATAAGGCGATTCAATATGCTCCGATATCACACTCTTGTCGTCGGGCACAAGCATGGTAAATGGTAATACTTTCATAAGGGACAGTTCGGTTGGTTTAGGTTGTTGATTATAAAATGAATGTAAGGATATTAACTTTTAAAAACCAATAAAAAGCCTAACTAGGTTAAAATACTGCTATAAGTTGATAAAATATCACCGAATGTCTGGATGTTTTGACGTTAAAAAACTACTTAATAATTAGTTAAACTCCTGTGATGGAGCGCTTATGCAAAGTCTACTGTGCTGAAACATCTCCTGCAGTCAGATGTTCCCGTCCGATTGCAGGAGATGCTAAAATAAATAGCCTTAAAGGGTCAGGTGTTGCGGGAAATTAAATAACTTAACGTTCCACCGAAAAAGGTTCCAGTTTTAAGGCTTTAGTTTCTTCCGCAACAATCTGGCTTACCAATAAACCAGTTGCCGGCCCTAAACTTAATCCCATCATGCCATGACCCGTAGCAATAATCAAATTTTCTCTTTTTTTACTTCTGCCGATGTAAGGTAAACCATCTGGAGATGAAGGCCTGAAACCGTACCAGATATCTTTTTCGGCAGGTAATGCCGGTTTTAAATCGGGGAAATAATTGGGAACTGATTCTACAATCCCCTTAACCCTTTGCATATTTACGCGGGTATTAATTTTATCAAGCTCCATGGTACCGCCATACCTGATCTGGCCGTTCATTGGGGTAATGGCTACCCTTGCTTCACATAAAAGTGCGGGTATAGTTAAACGGTGCTGAGGTTCAGCTTCCATAAATGAATAACCTTTACCAGGCATTAAGGATATTTTTAAATCGGCCATTTTAGCAACAGCTGGCGACCATGAACCAGTAGCCAGTACATACTGATCGGCCTCCCAGGCTTGATTACCGGTGAAAACCTTCGTCATCCGGTTACCCGAAACTTCAATTTTATCAACCTCTCTGTTTCGTTCTATTTTAACACCATTATTGGTTAAATAAGTTAACAAAGCATTCATCAGTTTGGTTGGGTACAAATGCGCATCATCGCGGTAGTGTACAGCACCTAAAACATCAAGCGCCAAACCAGGTTGCAATGCACGGCATTCATCAGCGCTTAAAACAGCCATATCCAGCCCCAGATCAATAGCTTTTCCGGCCAGATGCGCTTCTTCTTCGCCTGCTTTTTCGGTTTTATAAAAAGCCAGGATGCCATTGTTAGTGAGTTCGAAATTGAAACCGGACTCCTGAGCAAGCTCCTGATAAAGTTTTTTGCTAAGCAAGGATAAATCACGCAGCGGAACTGCCGCAGCTTCAACATGTTTTGCAGTGGCATGTTTCATGAACTTCAGCCCCCAGTTAATCAGGCTGCCATTTAGCGATGGCCGCACGTAAAAAGGGCTTTTGCTGTTAAACATCCACCTGATCCCTTGAGTAATCATACCCGGCGAAGCCAAAGGCACAAAATGGCTGGGCACAATCATACCCGCATTACCAAAAGAACAGTTGTCGGTAATATCTCCTTTATCTAAAACGGTTACTTCGTAGCCTTTTTTCTGCAGGTAATACGCAGAAGTTAAGCCCACAATTCCACCACCTATTATTAGTACTTTTGACATTCTTTTAATTTTAAAACACTAAATCACCTGAAATCCGTGTGCATAGGGATCATCTTCGGCATCGATTTTAATGGTATTGTAACCATACACTTTTGCCCAGCCCTCCACACTCGGAATAATGGCTTTAATTCCGTTTAAATCTACCACCTCTTCCACCCGTCCAATAAACTTGCTGCCTATAAAACTTTCGTGAATAAAATCTTCACCCTGCTTTAATTTTCCTTTAGCAAACCATTGCGCCAAACGGGCCGAGGTACCGGTTCCGCAAGGAGAACGGTCAATTGCTTTATCGCCATAAAAAACGGCATTTCTTGCTGTTGATGTAGGGTCGATTGTTTTTCCCGTCCACAATACATGACTACAGCCATTAATGGTCGGATCTAAAGGATGTACGAAAGTATATTTTTCGTTAATGCGTTTTCTGATGGTCTGGCTCCAGGTAATCAGTTGCGAAGCTGTATAATTTTCCAAACCTGGGAAGTTCTTTTGCGGATCGACAATGGCATAAAAATTTCCACCGTAAGCTACATCAAAAGTAAGCAAGCCCAAATCCGGACATTCTACTTCCAGGTTTTCTGCTGCAAGGTAAGACGCCACGTTTTTAAGCTTTACCGATTTAACTTTTTTGCCTTCCTGCTTGTATTCGATTAAAACCAGGCCGGCAGGTGCTTCCATTCTGATTACACCAGGTACTTTAGGTTTAATCAAACCTTCTTCAACAGCAATGGTAATGGTACCGATGGTACCATGGCCACACATAGGCAGGCAGCCACTGGTTTCGATAAACAACACAGCAACATCATTTTTTGGATCGTGAGGCGGGTAAAGAATACTGCCCGACATCATATCGTGACCTCTGGGCTCGAACATCAAACCTGTTCTGATCCAGTCGAATTCTTTTAAAAAATGTTGCCGTTTTTCGCTCATATTGGCGCCAATAAGCTGGGGGCCACCACCAGCAACCAACCTAACCGGATTTCCGCAAGTATGTGCATCTACACAAAAAAATGTTTTACTCATAAGATTTCGTTAATTTCTGGTTCACCATTCTGAAAATGCCCAAAGGGTTTTCATTTTTCAGTTCATCGGGTAATAATTCCTGCTCCCAGTCCTGATAAGCCAATGGTCGCGCAAAACGGTTAATAGCCGTAGAGCCTACAGAGGTAAAGCGGCTATCGTTTGTGGCCGGAAATGGCCCGCCATGTTGCATGGCTGCACAAACCTCTACACCGGTTGGCACCCCATTCAGGATAATCCGACCGGTTTTATCGGTTAATTGATTAACTAGGCCGGGATAGTTTTGAAGTTCTTCTTTTTCGGCCATTAAAGTTGCCGTAAGCTGACCTTCCAATACAGCTACCGCCTTTTCGAGTTCAGCCACATCCTGCGCTATTACCAGTAAAGAATAAGGGCCAAAAATCTCTTCGCGGAGTTTCGGGTTCTGGATAAAATCGCTGGCGCTTACCTGGGCAATTTTAGCTTCCGATTGATTTTGGAGTTCATTGTTTTTTATTGTGGATGCCGATAAAAGCGTAACCCCACCTCCATGTACAATATCAGCAGAAAGTTTACCGTAGTTTTGAGCAATACCTTCAGTAAGCATGGTAGCCGATGGAATAGCAGCTATAGCCTCTTTTAAAACGGCTTTAAAATTTTCCAGTTCAGGCGATTGCACAGCAAGCAATAACCCTGGGTTGGTACAAAACTGACCAGCCCCCAAAGTAATGGATGCCGCATATTTTTTGGCCAGTTCTTCGGCCTGTTTTTCGATTGCCTTTGGTAAAAAGATGACCGGGTTAATGCTACCCATTTCGGCAAAAACGGGAATCGGCTGCTCCCGTTGCTGCGCCAGGTTAACCAAAGCCATACCTCCCTTAAATGAACCGGTAAAAGTAACCGCCTTAGTTAAAGGATGCTGTACCAAAGCTGCGCCAACAGTATAACCATCATCGTACAGCAAAGAGAAAATACCTTTTGGCATTCCAGTTTTTTCGGCAGCTTTTACAATAGCAGCACCTACCAGTGCACTGGTACCCAAATGTGCAGGGTGCGCTTTTACCACCACCGGACAACCGGCCGCCAATGCAGAGGCGGTATCGCCACCCGCTACCGAAAAGGCCAGCGGAAAATTACTGGCGCCAAAAACTACCACCGGTCCTATTGGAATCAGCATTCTTCTGATATCAGGCCGGGGCAAAGGCTGGAGCTCAGGCAAAGCCGTATCAATAATGGCATCTACCCACGAACCCTCGGCCACTACATTGGCAAATAACTTCAGCTGGCCCGTAGTTCGTCCCAGTTCGCCTTGTAAACGTGCTAAAGGTAAACCGCTTTCAGCCGAAGCCCGGTTTACCAGTTCCTCGCCTATAGCTGTAATTTCATCGGCTATGGCATTCAGAAAAGTAGCTTTAAGATCTTTATTTAAATTTCTATAGACCTGAAAAGCATCGGTTGCAGATGTTAACGCATGATCGACCAGGCTTGGACTGGCTTTAAAAAAATCGCCCTCAAGCGCCAATCCTGTTGCAGGATTAACCGCTTTAAGGCTTTTTTCACTAATTTCTGAATAAGTACCGGCTATAATGTTTTTTCCGTTCATATCTGGTTATTAAACTATTTACCCCAGCTGCCTGCAGGTAATACCGGACGAACAGCCAATGCATCGTTAATAATTTTAAGCACTTTTTCTCTTTCTGCGCCACTAATTGGCAAACGTGGTGCCCTAACGGCTTCTGTTCCCAATCCGGTAGCTAGCTCTGCCAATTTAATGTATTGTACCAGTTTAGCGTGAATATCCAGTTCTAACACCGGTAAAAACCAACGGTAAATGGTTAGAGCTTCGGCAATGCGATTTTCTTTAATCAACCTGAAAATAGCAACGGTTTCTTTCGGGAAAGCATCAACTAAACCAGCTACCCAGCCGTGTGCACCCATTACAATACTTTCCATTGCCAGCGGATCTACTCCGGTAAAAATCTTAAAGCGGTCGCCAAAACGGTTAATTAAACGGGTTATGTTAGATACATCTCTTGTCGATTCTTTAATGGCCTGAATATTATCGTATTTAGTAAGTACCTCAAACATATCTAAGGTTACTTCAATTTTATAATCAACCGGGTTGTTGTAGATCATAATTGGCAAACTGGTGCTTTCTGCAATCGCACCAAAAAAGGCCAAAGTTTCATCAGGAGCGGCATTGTAGCGCATTGGCGGCAACAGCATTAAACCTTGTGCCCCCAGCGATTCGGCTTTTTTAGCCACTTCAATTGCTTTTTTGGTCGTAGCCTCAGCAATGTTCAATAAAACAGGTACCCGTCCGTTTACCAATGTTAAGGTATGTGCTAACAATCCAAATTTCTCTTCATCGCTTAATACACTGGCTTCACCGAGTGATCCGCCTAAAATAATACCTTCTGCACCTGCTTCTAATTGCGCTTCGATATTTTTATCGAAAGCGGGAAAATCCAATTCGTCGTTTGCTGTAAATTTCGTTGTTACTGCCGGGAATACCCCTGTCCATTTGATACTCATTGTATGATGTTTTAATAATTAAGATTTAAAAAATAGCGTTGCTTTAAACCTAAAAAGTTTAAAACTGCTAAAGCTTTATGGAGTTATTTCAATATTTAACCCATTAAGCAACATTCAAAGGTACTGGATCATGCTGCCGCGATATTATTGGATTTTAACCAATATTGGCTATAAATATGCAACTTGGATTAACCCGCAAACAAGAAAGAATAACAGATAGCGATAAAAACCGGCTCATACAAAAAATGGTATCCTAAAAAAGAATACCATTGGTTATAATTGTGCGTGGCTTTAAGTTTATTTGGTATTTTTTACCTCGAGGTAGTACATAAATTCGATACTGGTTTTGGTAAACAAAGCCTCTTGCCCATTGGTAAGCGCAATTTGCTGCCAGTTCTCTGTCGGCAAAATCTTTATGGTTTTAAGTCCTTTCTGGCTTAACGACAGTGGCAGGTTAAAGCCTTTTACACAATTGCTGTAGCGGTAAAAAGCCTTGCCGTTTTCTACATAATACTCAAAGGTTGGTATTTGTGTAGTGCGAAGGTATTGGTCAAAAACTTTCGAATAGTTGTAGCCCGTTTTTTTTGAAATAAAACCCTCTATCTGGCCAGTAGTAACCGTTTTATGGTAAAAGGTTTGATTAAGTCCACGTAAAACTGACCTAAAAAGCGCATCGTTATTTAAACTGTGCCTGATGGCATGCAGCATGTTGCCTCCTTTGGGGTACATATCGCCACTACCCTGCGCGTTTACGCCATAAACCGGAATAATGGGGCTATCGTTACGAATGCCCTTTCTAATCCCAAAATTGTATTCGTTACCAGCTTGATGGCCAAAAATGTAATCCACAAAAAGGGTTTCGCTGTAATTGGTAAAGCCTTCGTGTACCCACATATCGGCTAAATCGTTGGTGGTAATGTTGTTACCAAACCACTCGTGCCCGCTTTCGTGGATAATGATAAAATCCCATTTCAATCCCCAGCCATTGCCCGACATGTCGCGCCCCATGTAACCAAATTTATAGCGGTTACCGTACGAAACGGCCGATTGGTGCTCCATACCGGTATGCGAAGCATCAATCAGCTGATAACCATCTTCGTAGAAAGGATACGGACCGAACCAGTATTCCATGCTTTTCATCATTTTATGTACCTGATCGGGCATATAGGTTTTCGCTTTCGGGTAATTGTAATCCAGCACCCAATAATTTACATCAAGCGGTCCTTTTTCTCCAGTGTACTTTTCTTTAAAATTAACATACTTACCAATGTATGGGATGATGCAATAATTGCTGATTGGATTTTGTACGTTATACTTGTAGGTTGCGGTACCATTGCCGTTATTCTTCTTAAATACCAAACGGCCATTCCCTACAGCAACCAGCGTATCGGGTACGGTCATGGTTAATGAAGCACCATGGTCTGGTTCATCGCTCTGGTGGTCTTTATTGGGGTACCACACCGAAGCACCCAACCCCTGGCAGGCCACCGTCATCCATGGCCGCCTAAGCGAATCGGCAGTGAAAATGAAACCACCATCCCAGGGAGCTCTTTTGGCCTGATGTACCTTACCATGATAAAACAACTGCACATGGTTCTGTGCTGATAATTTTTGAGCCGGCACATGCACATACCAAATACTTCCGGTATGCTCAAATTTTAAATGCGCTTTTCCGTTGTATAAAACACTGTCAATAATTAACGGTTCCTGCAAATCAATCTGCATCCGCGTTTTACCATTGTTTGGCTTAACTACTTTATACAGGATTTGATTGGAGCCTGTAATCTCCTTACCGTTATAATCTGGTGTAACTGAAAGCTCGTAGCGCTGCACATCCCACCAGGTACGTTCAGCATTTAAGCTACCGCGTAAGGTATCGGCAAGGGTATAAAGCTTTTTAGCGCTTTGCGCAAAAAGCAGTGTGGAAAAACAGGTTAAAAGCCCCGTTAAGCATGCAAGTGTTGTTTTATTCATATTGTATTTATCGGCATTGCCAATTATTTAAAAAGCAATTGCAGTGATTTTTCTCTTAGTGCGGCCATGCTATCTCTCCTGCTCGGGTAAAAACCTGGAGCATCCGTTCTATCACCCGCCCGTTACAGGCGGAGGTTCATTTAACCCGGGCTTGCGCGCAATATTAAATCTTGCTAATAAGCTTCGCCTCTCACCGCCTCTACTTCATCGGTAGTTATGGCCAGGTGTTTCCCCAGCATGGTACTTCCGGCTTCGGTAATCAGGAAATCATCTTCAACCCGAATGCCGCTAAAATGCCTGAACTGTTCTAATTTATCGTAATTAATATAGTCACTAAACTGTTTTTCAGCTTTCCAACGGTCTATCAGTTCCGGAATGATGTACACGCCCGGTTCTACGGTTAACACGTAACCAGTTTCGAGGGCTTTACCCAGCCTCAACGATTTTAAGCCAAACTGTGTAGTATTTTTAAGCAAGTCGTCGGTATAACCCACGTATTGTTCGCCCAGGTCTTCCATATCGTGTACATCAAGTCCCATCATGTGCCCGGTTCCACATTGAAAAAACATGGCATGTGCACCTGAGGCAACAGCATCATCAACGTTTCCTTTCATTAAGCCAATATCTTTAAGCCCTTGTGCCAGTGTTTTACACGATGTTAAATGCACATCCAGATACCTTACACCCGGCGCCAGCATGTTCTTGGCCTGTGTGTAGGCATTCAATACCACATTGTACACATCTTTTTGCTCAGCAGTAAATTTTTTGCCTACGGGAAAAGTACGGGTAAGATCACCTGCATAACCCAAAGCTGTTTCTACACCCGAATCGTTTAAAACCATCTGGCCTTCCATTAACTGGTTGCCATGGTAATGATTATGCAAAATTTCACCGCGAACAGTTAAAATAACGGGGTAGGCAATGTTTCCACCGGTAGCCAATGCAGCACCCTCAATTTGGGCAGCAAGTTCGCGCTCGTACATGCCCGGTCTGGCCTGCTGCATCACCATTAAATGAATATCTGCTGATAAAGCAGCTGCCTTGTTCAACTCTGCTATTTCTTCAGGTCCTTTAACCGACCTTTGCGCAACCACCGCTTTGATAAAGGTTAAAGATGCTTTTTCTTTCAGCTTACCGATCGGAATGTTTAACCAATGGCTGAGTTTAATTTTATTTTCGCCACGGTAAGGTGGTAAGAAATGAATCTGCTGTTTTTTTTCAACTGCTTTTTGCAGGTAATCGCCAAGTTTATCGAGTGGCTGCACTTCTGTTAAGCCAGAATCAATGCTTTTTTCTTTCAGGGTTTTCTGTCTGCCCATCCATACAATATCATCAATCCCCATTTCGTTGCCAAACAAAATGGTTTTATCAGCATCAAGGTCGATAAGCGCTCCCAGCGAGGGTTCGTTTATACCGAAATAATATAAAAAAGTACTGTCTTGCCTGAAGTGGTAGGTATTATCTTTATAGTTCATCGGACTATCTTCATTACCCATAAAGAGTAAAATACCCGAATTGACTTTTGATTTTAATGCTGCTCTCCGTTGGAGGTAAACTTCCTTTTGAAACATATTTTTTGTTGTTAGGCAAATATCCCAAATGCAATTTTATTCAACCAACTTCACAATTGAATGGCTAAAATATGGGCGGTATCTGCAAATTATAAGCTAGATTTTGGATGTAAAAATCAAAATTTATTTCTGCTATGCGAAAAATAGCTGCAAAATCTGCATCCTGATGACAAACCCTTGAGTTGTTCAATAGTACGTTCAGACGAAACTATTGTACGATATTATCTATAAAATAGATAGTTGTTTTATAATCAAAATTTTAAATAAACTTAAATAAAGTATTTATATAACTAAGTTGCGCTAGATAAGGCTAATCCTATACTCAAATAATAATTTAAACTTACCTGCCATAAGCAAAACAAATCAGTTATATAACTCTACTTAACAGTTAAATATTATGTGTTATATAATTTAAATAATTAAATAAAACTTATATTAATCTGATTATAAAAACAAAGCCCTGTAAATCTAATTTTAACAGGGCCCGAGAGTTGAGAAATTGATATTATCTTTCAAGAATTACTTCGGTAGGTTCATCTTTATTCAATTGAATCTGATAAGCTCCTCTTGCATTAACTTTATAATCTTTCATTACATAAGTAACATTGTTTTTAAGCTTTGCCGGTTGCGATACCCTCACCAGTGCGGTGGGTGTGTAAGCATTTGCGACATTCAGTTTGAGCTTAATTTCTCCACTTTGAGTATTGTAATCAACTTCATCTATGGTGCCTGCATCAAGCGTAATATAAAGACCTGCGGCAGCAATGTAAACTGCCGATTTGGCTGCCGTGGTTAACTTCAGGCTAACCGTAGCACCAGCTTCCTTTAAATTTCCTCCAAACGCGAGCCAGCCAAACTCAGGGTGTTTCATTACATAGGCAGACGTGTTGACTGCATAACCGAAAAATCCCGAACCATAATCACCCGTAATGCCATCATTCTTTAATGTTGAAGGATAGGCATGAAAAGCAGCCGGAGCAAAACCGTCCTGTGTGATGTTAGAAATGGTTCCCATTAAACCGCCGTATCCGGCACGTAAAAGATAAAAATCATCGGGGTTCTTACGGTAATCCATCAATACAGGTATGGCATTTAAACCCGATCCGTAATGGTGAATCATGCGTTCTACACGCGTAAGTTTACCACCGTACAGAAAATCCCAGTAACGGCGCGCATTACCATTATATGCCCAATGTGGCAGCACAGGCATGTAAGCCAGTATGGCATTCAGTGTTACATTCGCCTTATCTGCATAGCCAAAATAGTTCGACCATACATAAACCTCTTCTTGACCTGTGGAATCCCATGGCATCTCACTACCAAAGGGATATTGTAACGATCTCCAGTGGTTGGCTCGCTTTTTCATTTCATTCTCCAACCGGGTTGCTTCGTCTGTTAAACCTTCGTTTTTAAGGTCCGTTAAGATGAGGTAAAAGATCGTACCTTCCATTTGTCCGAACTGCGCATAATATGGTGCTATGTTCACCATGGCCATTCCGGTTTCAGCGGCATTAACAAGGTGTTCCTTCCAGCTCCCCTCTTCTACCAGTCCGGTATAATTGCGTGCCAAACGGTACATTACCCAATGTGCTGCAGCCACATGCGGATAGTTGTAAGAACGGCCAAGGTTATCGGCTTCTTTTTTGGGCCATGCCGACCAGGTTTTAAAGTTAATGTTATCAGCATAAGTACCTTTAGGCAGAGAATCAGGTGCATAATAAAACAAACTCTTTCTCACGCCATATTTCTGAGGGCCATCTTTAAGCTGAATCCGGCCAAACATTACGGTATCTACAAACTGTTTCAATTTATCTACTTCCTCTTTTTCAGGTTGTACCAGTTGTTTCATCATGGCACCCAGCCACGAACCTGCACCGCCCTCATCACTTAAGCCGGCAATCCACGCACGATTATCTTGTGTTACCTGCTGTTGCTTTTCATAATCGTAGGTAATGGCCGAAGGACTTCTTTTAAAAATAGGATCGGGCTGGTTAAACCACTGTTTGGTGGTTAAAAAGTGACCATAACTGGCGATCACCTCATTTTCTGGCTCAATTACCTTGTAATTTATCGTTTGTTCCAGTCCATCGTCATAGATAACCGATAACCTGGCTCTTCCCCAGGTATTGGCTTTTATCAAATAACTTTTCCAGCCATTTTTGGTTACTCCAGAGGCTTTTACAGTTAAGGCATTTTCAGGTTGTACGCTAAGCGATTTAATTTTTTTAGCATAATTGATAAATAATTTGGCGTCTACATCTTTTGGCAACACGTAGCCCGGCACCGATATAGCCACCGGCCTTTTATTTTCAATCAGTTTACTTTCCGTATTTTTAGCAGTACCTGACAGGATAAACTGAAGTGCATAACTTTTACTTTCACCAGGCTTTAAAAATGCACTGCTGGGCTTGTTCCATTGCTCAGCGTTTTTCCATTCGTTTTCGGCATAGGCTTTACTGTGCACCATCCACTCGTAAAAGCCCTCAAAGGCAATACCGCGGGGTGTACGATCATCATTTAACGGATTATAAGCTTCAAAAGGCGTATGCCCCAGCGGTGCTACAATCAGTGAGGGTGCCTGACCGCTTAACCGTGTTACCTGTAAGTAACCGGCATCCTGACCGATATAAGGATCGTAAAACACATTTTTAGCATGGGTTTGTTCAAGCGTTCTGCCTTCTAAAATGTTATCAAAAATCATTGGAATGCCTAATGCACCAATTTCTACAGTTTTACTGGTTTTATTTTTCAGTTCGAAGCGAAGCACCAGATTTCCATTTTGCATTTCCCAGCTCCTAATAATTTGCAAAGGGATATCTGCTGGCAATGTTGCAGCAAGATCGGCAGCCGAAAGCACATTTTTAGCCGCAATGACGCTTTTAACTGCACTTCTTTTGGCAGCTGTGCTGTAGCTTGCCCATCCCTCATTACCGGTACTGCGCAATTTAAGGTTAATATCGCCCAAATGGTACAAGCCATCCGAACTCCGTACTTTTAAACTATCGCTGGGCACAAAATCGAAATCATTTACCATTGCAGGCTTTAAACCAGCTACGGTTTGAGATGATTTAACCAGTTTAAGTTTTAATGCACCAGCATCAAACTGGCTGAAGCCTTTTTCCAGACCTAATGTTGAGGGCTTTTTACTTAACGAGATCCAGGGAGATTGGGCTAAAACCATCTGAATATATAGTAGAGATAAAGCCAGGCAAAATATTGCTTTAAAAGTAATTATGGATGATTTTTTTGTTAGTTTTGTTTTCATCATGATGAAAAACGTATTTATGACGTTTTATCCAAAAATATATTTAAAAAAGTAAAGCACCTACCAACTGTACAAATAGCGCAAAATCGGTAAAGAATTGGTGCATTTATGGCAAGTTAAGCTATGGAAGAGAGGTAATCATGAGCACTGTATACGTGATATAAACGCGATTGCAGCGGCAGCCCCTTGTTTGAAAGCCTAGCGAAAAGCCCGGTTGATTTAAATTGAAATTCAGCCGCTGCTTTTCCAATAGAATAAGAATACCTTAAATCGGCTGGCACTTCTCTTTTAACCAACTTGCCTCTTCGGCCGAAAGGTGCAGCTGAAGCTGATTAAATACGGTGCTGTTGTAGCCATTTAACCAGTTAACCTGATCAGCCGCCAAAAGTGCCTTATTTATAATCCGGGTATCAATGTAACATAATGTAAGCGTTTCGAAACTTAGGAAATTTCCAAAGCCACTACTGCTATGGTTGGTACACAGAACCAGATTTTCAATTCGCACACCATGCGCTCCTGGTCTATAAATCCCAGGTTCGATAGAAGTTACCATACCCGGTTTAAAGGCTACATCAACATTGGCGGGGCTAATGTTCTGAGGGCCTTCATGTACGTTAAGAAAAAAGCCAATACCATGACCAGTACCGTGACCAAAGTTAATGCTATGCTCCCATAAAGGTTTACGGCAAATCGAATCGATCTGGTATCCTTTTGTACCTTCAGGAAAAATAAGTTTCGATCCTTCAATCAGGCCTTTTAATACCAGGGTATAATCATCAGCCTGTTGTGCCGAATAATTTACCATAGGCATTACCCGGGTAATATCGGTTGTACCATATAAATATTGCCCGCCCGAATCAACCAGAAACAAGCCATCTGATTGTATTTCGAGGCTACTTTCCAAACTTACACTGTAATGCGGCAAAGCGCCGTTGGCATTAAAACCGGCAATGGTATTAAAACTTAATCCGGCAAAACCAGGTTGTTCAGTCCTGAATGCAGCCAGTTTTTCAGCAGCCGACCACTCTGTAATCTGCTCCTCCCCTAACCTTTCTTCCATCCATTTAAAAAACCTGGTCATGGCCACTCCATCTTGCACCATAGCCTTGCGGATGTGATTAATCTCGGTTTCGTTCTTTAAACTTTTCAGGTGCGTACTTGGGTTGATACCGGAAATTACTTTAACTGTTGCTGGCAACAATTGATACAGTCCAAAACAATTTCTTTTGAAATCGATAAAAATCTCCTCATCTGCCGGGATTTCTTTTAATGTTTCGGTTATTGCAGCATAGGGATAAAGCGTTACCCCTTCGTGCTTTAAGGTATTTAAATCATCATCGGCTAACTTTACTGCATCGATAAAGAGTTTAGTTTCCTGGGGTGTAATTAATGCAAAGCTTAAGGCTACGGGGTTATAATCTACGTCCTTACCCCTGATATTGAAAAGCCAGGCAATATCATCGAGCGAAGAAATTAAATGGCTTTGGGCACCAGCTGTTTTTAACCCGGCCTTTACCAGGTCAAGCTTGGCCGAAATGGATAAACCTGCATCTTTTTCATTAATTAGAAAAGCCTTTTCTGTTGGTAACACAGGCCGGTCCAGCCATAAAGGGCTAATTAAATCGGCATCTACCGTTTGGATCTGTTGCTTTTCTAAACCAGCCCGAATTTCTAAAGCCAGCGCAATTGAAATAAGCTGATAATTGAAGGCAACTTTTGCATTTTCAGGTATCACCCCGGTTAACCATTCAATATATTCGGGGGTATGAGGCACTTTAAGCTTTACCAATTCGTAACCCGAATTCTGTAACTGGGTCTCGGCTTGTGTAAAATACCGCGAATCGGTCCACAAGCCCGCAAAATCTTTCGTAATGACCAAAGTTCCTGCCGAACCGGTAAAACCACTGAAAAACGGAATGGCTTTATAGTGTGCCGGCAAGTATTCGCTGATATGCGGGTCTGCGGCAGTAATAATATAGGCATCTATTTTTTGTTCAGCCATTAAGGTACGTAAGGCCTGCAATTTTGCTACAAAAGTCATAAAGTGGAAGAGTTTTATTGGCCAAATTTAAATATTCTGGTGAGATTGCATTGAATTAACTATTGTATCTAAAATAGACTCCCTGTTTTTCAAATTTTAATACAGGCGAGATAATAGAAAACTTCTTGTGAAAAAGTAGCATTACTAAAACGTTTTTTAAATATTAATAAGACAATATTTGGCTAAAAAGGCAAAACGTATCAATTAGTTTAAAATAGGGGTTAAACAGAAAAACAGTTAAAAATTAGTACCCTTATCGCAAAAAAATCTGATCATTTTGAGTAAAAATCACCTTTTAAGAGTTTTTACGTTAAAATCCAACCACCTAATGTTAAAATACGTTAATTTCCTGTAAAATAATGGATATAATTTAGTCTTAACTAATCAGTTAACCAACTAAATTTTATGAAACTAAACTCTACACAAATCACTCCGAAGATTTTAATTGGAATTTTCTTCTACCTCCTAATCCCCTGGCTGGCCATGGCGCAGACCAAAATAAGTGGTGTAGTGCTAGACGAATCGAAGCGGCCTTTACCCGGCGCAACTATTGTTGAAAAAGGCACCAAAAACGGAACCGTTACCAATGCAGAAGGGCGTTACACCCTGATGGTAAAAAGTTCAAATTCAATCCTAGTTGTCAGCATGGTAGGTTATCTCGGCAAAGAAGAAGCCATTGGCGGTAAAACAAGTGTTAACTTTTCGCTGGGCGAAAATAACCAGACACTGAGCGAAGTTGTAACCATTGGTTACCAAAGTATTAGCAGAAAAAAAACCACAGCAGCGATTTCGAGTATTTCGGCAAAAGAACTAGCCAATTTACCTGCAGCCAGTTTCGACCAGCTACTACAAGGCCGGGTTTCGGGGGTAAACGTACAGAATTTCTCTGGTGCTCCCGGTTCGGCCCCAACAGTATCGGTACGTGGTAACTCGCAGGTAAGCAGAGGCTACGACGAATTTAACGTAATTAACTCGCCGCTTTATGTGGTTGATGGTGTTCCGCAACCCACCGAATCGTATGTTGGTCCGGGTGTGGGTACCGGGAGTAACTACCTCGCTGGTTTAAACCCTGCAGATATCGAATCAATCGATATCCTTAAAGATGCTTCTGCAGCTGCCATTTACGGATCACGTGCAGCCAATGGGGTAATTTTAATTACCACCAAAAAAGGGATGAGCGGCGAACCAAGAATCAACATCAGTGCTTATGCCGGATTAACCGAAAGACCTAATTTACGCGATGTTACGCTTGGAACCACAGAGCGCAGGCAAAAAATGGAAGTACTGCAAAGACAACTGAGCTATGCAGACCAAAAACAACTCCCTTACCTGTTAACCGATAGTTTAAATCCGGCCTACAATGGCAATACCGATTGGCAGGATCTTTTTTATCAAACCGGCAGAATAACTAACGGCGATTTAAATGTGAGTGGTGGTGGAGAAAACGGCATGGTTTATCGCTTTAGCGGAGGCTACTACAACGAGGAAGGGATTATTAAAGCAACTGGATTTAAAAGGTATTCAGGCAGGATTAACCTCACTACAAGGGCTTTGAAGCAAAAACTAATGATTAATCCGATTTTCGCCTACTCGCGATCAGACCGGGCAAGGGGAAATGGCAGCAACAGCAGTCCTATTAGTCTAGGTGCCGGTAATATGCCTTCATCACTCCTCAACCTGGATGATGATAAAAAAGACTTTTATTTAGGTGCTTATAGTGAAAACCTGGATAAGAATATCAGCAACCAGCTTACCATTAACCTTAATTTAAGTTACGAGTTTAATAAACATTTATCTTTAACTTCTCAATCTTCTTATCTGCAAAACAGTGCACGACGCGATCTGAGCACGAGCAACCTGCTCAATAACGGGCAAGGTAATTCATCTTACAGCTATGCCGATAATGGTATAACTGCACAAACCTCTAACTTTTTAAGCTACAACAACAAATTTGGCAAACACTCAGTTAGTGTAATTGCCGGTCAGGACATCTTGTACAACCAGTTCCAGTATACCACAGCTTCTGGTTACAACGGGCCATCAGATAACATCCAGGTAGTAAGTGGCTTTCAGCAATCTAAAATCGGTGCAAGCTCTGATTACCAGGCCTTCGGATTATTATCTTACTACGGAAGGTTAGCTTATGATTTCGATAGTAAATACCTGTTATCTGTTTCTACCAGGGCTGATGCTTCATCCCGTTTCGGTAAAAGCAATAAATGGGGCTTCTTCCCATCAGCCTCAATCGGCTGGTTAATCTCCGAAGAAGGCTTTATGAAAAACTGGACCAAAAATCCTTTCACTATGGCCAAAATCAGGGCCAGTATTGGTAATTCAGGTAACGATCCTAAAAGAAATTACTTACAATATAATTTATACCAGGTTAACAATGGTGGCTTTGACGGTAACGGTGGAGCAACATCTTACAATGGTGTAACAGCTATTACCCCAAATTTATATGACGGTGTGGCCCAAAGTAACCTGAGCTGGGAAAAATCAATGCAATGGAACATTGGTACCGATCTCGAAATCAAAAACGGTAAATACGGCTTAACATTCGATGTATACAACAAAGAATCATCCTTACAATTGTTTAGTTTAAATCTGCCTTTAACCACAGGTTACGATCTCGCTTTAACGAATGCCATTGGTGTTAGAAACTCTGGGGCAGAAATCTCTGTTATGGCCAATCCCTTTTCTGGTGCCTTTAAATGGAACACACGTTTAAACGTTTCATATAACAAAAATCAGATCATGAACCTGCCAAATGGCGGAAGAGATCTGGTACTAAGCGGCGACAGGTTTGATAAATCGCATATCCTATCAGTAGGAAGTCCAATCAATGCTTTTTACCTGTATAGAACCAATGGTGTGTTCTCTAAAACCAGCGATATTCCGGTTAACCCTTACACCGGCGAATTGTACCGAAACAGTAATGGTACCTACCAGCAAGGCGATTTTTACCTGGCCGATTTAGATGGCGATGGCTTTATTGATATTTTTAACGACGGTATTAATCCGGATAAAGTACCAATCGGCGATCCGAACCCTAAATTTACCGGCGGCTGGACCAACAACTTTACCTATAAAAACTTCAGTCTGGGTGTATTTGCCACCTTTACTTTCGACCGTGATGTGTTAAACTTATTCGAATCAGATCGTTTTTCAAATTCTACAGATGGGAACGCAGTAAGCAATTTCGCCAGTTATTCTACTCCTGATTTAAGCAAAATCAACATCTGGAAAACAGCAGGAGATATAGCCGACTACGCTAAATACGATTTAGGAACGTATCGTTATTATTATACCGGTGCACAAACTTTCTTCTTAGAAAAAGGCGGATACTTCAGGATAAAGAGTGTTAACCTGGCCTACGATTTACCTTCAAGTACCTTGAAAAGATTGGGTGTAGGAAAATTCAGGGTATTTGCCATTGCCGATAACCTGTTTATGTTCCAGCAATCTAAACGCCTGCCCGATGCCGAAGCGGTAAACCCTTACGGTGAGTACAATGGAGGAGGTTACCCGATTCCGAAGAAATATACGCTAGGTATTGAAGTTCAATTTTAATAAGAAAGCCATGAGAAATACATATAAAAAATTAAGCATAATTGGGCTGGCGCTGGTAGTGATCAGTTTGGCCGCTTGCAAAAAACTGCTTGAGCAGGAACCCAAAAACTCAACCTATTTAGAAGTTTACTGGAAATCGGCTAAAGATGCCCGCAATGCAATAGCCGGCAACTATGCCCTTTTACGTAATGCCTGTACCAACAAAGAAAACAGGTATTACATGTATGGTGATGCCATTGCTAAAAACTATTTTACCATTCAGTATACAGGAGATGGTTTGGAAGGTATCCAAAATGGTGATTTTACCTTTCAGTACAACCTGAATTCACTGGCCAACTATACGCTTTACTACAAAACAATAGCCATGTCGAACATTGTAATTGCCAATGTTTCGAAAATGACTAACGATCAGCTTAAAGATGTAGAAGATCCGCAAACCTTTAAAAACGGCATTATTGGCCAGGCTTTATTTATCAGGGCATTAAGTTATTTTATGATGGTAAGGGTTTGGGGCGATGTGCCTTTGGTAACTACGGCTTATGATGATCCCATTACCGCACCTCAGCTTCCCCGCACCAATAAAATTGCGATAATGAAGCAAATTGAAGATGACTGTCATAACTCGGCAAAAATGCTCAGCTGGACCTATGATAACGCCGGCGATGCCAAAGTAACAGCTAACCGCGGTTCGGTTTATGCGTTGCTTGCGCACCTTTATCTGTGGCGCGCTACCATGGCCGATGTGAGCACAGATGTAGCTAACCTGGTTGATGTAAACAGCGCTGATACTACCATTAATACCTTAATTGCGCGTGGCGGTTATACCCAAACCGATACGACCAATTATAGCAGTACGTTTATCGGCCGTTCTCCGGAAGGCATTTTTGAGCTGAACATGAGCGAAAATACTTTAGAAGGGTCTTCAAGTAACATTGGTACCCGCTTCCTCAACACCAGTTATATCAGTTACTACAACAATACCCCAAGGTTTTTTGTAGTTCCCCGCTACCTTACCGATCAATACGGTTCAGGTACAGTAACTGATATCCGTTACCGCAAAAACTTCGATCTGGTTACACCCGATAAACCACTTTGTATCAAATACAGCAATGTAATTTACCGTAACCCTGGTCAGAAATTAGATGCTTACCTCAGCAACAACATGATCATTTTCAGACTGAGCGATCTTAAATTGCTTAAAGCAGAAATTGCTTTATATAAAGGCGATGCAGCAACAGCCACAACCATTATTAACGATTTCAGAACCAAATACGATCCGGTTCCTAAAAAAGTAGCTGCTGGTTTATCGGTAAGTGCCGTTATGGACGAGTATATTAAGGAACGTGGTAAAGAAATGTTTCTGGAAGGCCACTTGTTTTACGATTTGTTAAGAACGCGCAGATATGGCAATATAGTAGATTGGTTACCGGTTGAAAGGTTTAGACGCGAAGGATTTTACTGGCCTGTAGATCCGGCATTATTCAGAGAAAACCCCAACCTTAAACAAACTACTTACTGGTTAGGAAAAGTTTAAGCAAAATTCAAAAGACAGAATCATGAGAAATTATATAACAATATGCGTTTTACTGGTAATAACAGTTTTTGCTGCCTGCAAAAAAGACGATTACAAAAATGATGGCGGGGTAAGTAGCGCCTACGTGGATATGACCACATACGACTACCTTAAATCTAACCCTAAGTTCGATTCGCTGGTAAAAGTGATAGACAGGGCTGGTTTAAAAGATGCGGTTAACGGTGATATTACGTTATTTGCAACCACCAACTATGGTGTGGTAGACTATGTTGCTGCCAAAAAAAACCAGATTGCCATTCAAACTGGTAACGAGAACTTCAACTTCGGAATAAAAGACATTCCATCGAAAGAGTTAAGCGACTCGTTAAAAACCTACATGTTTGCCGGCAAAATAAACCGTGATCAGATTACACTGGCTGGTAAGCTATACGACAGTGCACTTGGTCCTATTCCTAATGTGCAATACATGATCAAATTCAGAAGGAGTTTCGATTATAGCGCTTACGTAAGCTATGTAGATTATGTAACCTATACCAAAGTAATCGGCACCAGGGATGATAAGGAACTCGATCAGAACGCAATTCCTGACAATTTAAAAGACAAAGCTGTTGACTGCCAAACCTCGGGCATTATTACCCGTACCGGAATTGTACACGTTTTAAACGGAAACCACAGGTTGTTTTTTAATGCACAGCCGCTGGGAAATTAATTTAATCGATTATTTACCAATCGGTTAACACCACAGGCAGTAAAATTTGTTAAATACTAATATTTAAACAATGAAAATGAAATACATTTTAGGCTTTATGATGCTGGTAAGCATTGTAGCCTGTAAAAAGATAGAAAAAGGTTTCCAAAGTGATGGTATCCGTTACAAGGACAATAACCTTTTCGCCAAGCGGGGATTAATCCTGTACCAATCAGACCGGATCAATGCCGACGGTTCTACCCCACCCTATACCTTTAAAATGCTAAACCTGCGCAAAGAAGACGGTAGTCCGGCCCCTGCCGAGTTTACCACTACTTACGACATTGTGGTTTTCAAAGACGGGATGTCATTCAACGCCGAAACAGATACTACAGTAGCACTTTTGAATAAGAAAAGGGAAACACAAAAGAAACTGCCGATGTATTTTAATGAAAGCAGCGGACAGTTAACCTTTAATAAAGCATCGGCAAATCTGCCTTTAGGTAAATATGTATTCGATGTAGAAATGACTAATGTTACCGGCACCAAACTTTATCCTAAACTGGCTACCATTAATGTGGTAGACCCATCGGCCGAAGATTTGTTTGTGATTACCGATAACGTATCGAATGCGTTCAACGATGTTACAGGTGCTGCAACCCCAATGAGAAACCCAACCATTACCTGCACCAAGATCTCGAACAATGGTGCCCGGGCAATTTTGAAAATGGTAGATAAAAACGGCAAAACCTTTAACCCTAAAGCCGGCGAAATTATTGCGCGGGGCGACAGGCCGATTTTTGAAAACTACGCCAAGTTTAACCCGGTAATTAAAACCGATACGGCTATGATTTGCGATTTCGAAGTAGCGCCGTTTCCATTAACCAAATATGTAACACCAACAACCGACTGGGGATTTTTGATGTACTACCGGATTCCGAGCCAGTTTGTAACCATTGATAACTTTCCGGCTTCGTTGGGCACATTTTCGGTAAACCCACGCTGGTCGTGGCAGTTAAAATTAGAAGGTACCTACGTTATCCAGGTAAAATTTTCGGATGTTACCAAAAAGTAGAAATAGTTAGTTAATTTTATTATTAGAAAAGGGCAATTACCGGATGGTGTTGCCCTTTTTTAATGAATATTAAAAAACCGGGATCAAAAACGTTTTTGTACAATTGGGTTAAATTATGTTTAGTAATGGTTAATTTCGGCTACTAAACAAAACTGCTTTGTTTACAATTTTACCCACTGGTATTTAAGCTTTTAATTGCCCCAAATATGCCGGCATTAACACAAGCTTGATATACGCAATAGAACCTTGTCCCTAAATTCCGGGTTCAATTAAAAAGAATTATGAGCAAAAAACAGCTGAACCTATTTTTACTATCGATGGCACTTTGCGCATGCACTTATGCTCAGAAAACAATCGAAATTGCCACCAAAAATAACGTACTTATTTTAGAAACCGATCAGGATCAATCCTTATTATCGACCTATTTGGGCAAAAAGCTTACCAACAGTGAAGAATACCCCGGCATTCAAAAGCTAGACAAGTACAAGCCCGGATCAGACGATCTTTTTAATAAACGCGAAGCTTACATTGCCTCTGGTTCTGTTAATTTATTAGAACCTGCCTTGAGCGTAATGCATGCCGATGGCAATAAATCGACCGTACTTACCTTTAGCGAGGTAAAAACAGAGCAACTGGATCAAAACCGCAAACTCACGAGTATTATACTGAAAGACCCGAAATACAATTTCAGGGTTACCCTAAAATACCTGGCATATTACAACGAAAATGTAATTGAACAGTGGTCAGAAATTACGCACCATGAGAAAGCCAGTATAGTGCTCCATAAATACGCTTCGGCCAACCTGACATTAAGTGGTAAAAAATTCTTTTTAAAAAGTCATTACAGCGGTGCTACACGTGAAATGCGCTCGGAAGAAGAACAACTTTTGCATGGTATTAAAACCATCGATTCGAAACTGGGAACCCGCACCAACCTGCTCCACTCCTCTTCGTTTATGCTTTCTATCGATCAACCCGCTACCGAAGACCTTGGCGAAGTAATTGCGGGATCTTTGGAGTGGACCGGTAATTTTAAACTCGAGTACGAAACTTTCGACGAGTATTATGTCCGTGTTACTGCCGGCATCAACAACTTCTCTTCCAACTATACTCTTAAAGCAGGCGAAAATTTCGTTACTCCCCGCTTGGTTTATACCTACTCTGCCAATGGAAAAGGAGAAGCAAGCCGCAACCTGCAAAACTGGGCGCGCAATTACCAGCTGGCCGATGGCAAAGGTGAGAGGGCTACCATTTTAAACAACTGGGAAACCACGTATTTCGATTTCAACGACGAGAAATTAAATGAACTGACCAAAGATACCAAAAAGCTGGGCGTTGACGTTTTCTTACTGGATGATGGCTGGTTTGGTAACAAATATCCACGCAATGGTTCAACATCAGGTCTGGGCGACTGGCAGTATAACAGGCAAAAACTAAAAAATGGTATCAGCACTTTGGGTAAAGAAGCTACAGCCAGTGGCGTAAAATTCGGTATCTGGATTGAGCCAGAAATGGTTAACCCCAAAAGCGAGCTTTATGAAAAACATCCCGATTGGGTTATCAGGCAGCCAGAGCGTAAAGAATATTATATGCGCAACCAGCTGGTACTCGATTTAAGCAATCCAAAAGTACAGGATTTTGTATACCAAACTGTCGGGAATCTCTTTAAGGAAGTACCCGAACTGGCTTTTATCAAGTGGGATTGCAATTCGCTTATCTACAATGCCCATTCGCCAACACTGAAAAACCAGGACCATTTTTACCTGGAATATATCCGCGGGTTAAACAGCGTATTGGAACGAATCAGAAAAAAATACCCTAAAACCCCCATGATGCTTTGCGCCGGAGGCGGATCAAGGGTAGATTATGCTGCACTGAAATACTTTACCGAATTCTGGCCCAGCGATAACACCAACCCTTACGACCGTATTTTTATTCAGTGGGAATATTCATATTATTTCCCATCAATCGCTGTTGATAACCACATTACTGATATGGGTAAGCAACCCATTAAATTTAAAACCGATGTAGCCATGATGGGCAAACTGGGTTACGATGTACGTGTAAACGAGCTGAGCAAAAACGATCTGCTGTTCAGCCAAAATGCTGTCCAAACCTACAACAGTTTTAAAGATATTGTTTGGCATGGGCAGCAATACCGTTTGCAAGACCCTTACGAAAACAAAATTGCCTCTATTGCCTATGTTGATGAGTCACAAAACCAGGCAGTAATTTTCAACTATTATGTAGCAACCCTGTTTACCAATGGTGTTATTTTGCCGATTAAATTAAAAGGATTAGATTCCGCAAAAAAATATAAAATCGAAGAAATTAACCTCTACCCCAATACCAAATCGCCTATTGATAAAGAGAAAGTATATTCCGGAGATTTTTTAATGAAAGTTGGTTTTAATCCGGAAGTAAACAGCAACCGAACCAGTGTAATTTTAAAAGTGCAGGCACTATAACCCAGCCAGAAGCCGGCATTTAGCACTATATTTGCATCGAATTGCCAATGTAAATGAAAAGAATACTGCTGCTTGCTCTCATCCTTTCGTGTTTAAGTACCAATGCTCAGATTATCCGGAAAAGAACCACGCTTTTAATGGGTGGTCGTTTCGATATTACGATTTCGGCCATGGATTCGCTTTCGGCCGAAAACAACATCGATACCGTAATTGCAGAAATTAGCCGGATAGAAAATCTCATTTCCGACTGGAAGAGTACATCGCAGGTATCAGCGGTAAACCGGAATGCCGGTATTGCTCCGGTAAAGGTAAGTGCCGAAGTATTTACCTTAACTGAGCGGGCTATTGCCCTTTCTAAAGTTACCAGAGGTGCTTTCGATATCAGTTTTGCCGCTATGGACCGTATCTGGAAGTTTGATGGTTCGATGACCAAAATGCCCAGTCCCGAAACCATAAAAAAATCGGTGGCCAAAGTAGGCTATCAGAACATCATCTTAGATAAACAACACTCAACTGTTTTCTTAAAACTGAAAGGAATGAAAATCGGTTTTGGTGCGTTGGGTGAAGGTTATGCAGCCGACAGATGCCGCGAAATGATGCTTTCCAGAGGAATAAAGGCCGGCATTGTAAATGCATCGGGCGACATGAGTACCTGGGGCAAACAACCTAATGGCGACGACTGGAGCATTGGCATTACCAATCCTATGCGTGAAGATACCTTGCTGGCTGTAATCCCATTGAAAAAGAATGCTGTGGTTACCTCGGGTAGTTACCGCAAATTTGTAGCTTTTAACGGGAAACGGTATTCGCACATTATTAACCCGGCAACAGGTTATCCCGCTACAGGGTTAATCAGCGTAACCATATTTGGCCCAAGTGCCGAAACCGCAAATGGTTTAAGCACCTCGACCATGGTTTTAGGAAAGATTGCCGGCACTCAGCTGATTAAAAAGTATGCTGAATACAGCTATATCATCATTACTGATAAAGGCGAAATACTGACCTCGAAGGATATTAAATTGCCAGGGCATGTGTCTCTGGCAAGGAATAATAAATAAATCCTCAAAAGAGGCCCCTCAGCTAGTAACAATCGGTTAACACCTGGTTTCGCGATTGATAAAAAGATAAGGGCTGTCCTGCTCTTTCAAGGCAGATTTCTTCCAGTAGCTGTACAATATCCTTTTGCATGGCCAGCGATCCGCAAATCATCACCACGGCTGATTCTTTGAGGCTTTCGGCTACAAAACCGGCTTCGGCACGAATCAAATCACTTACGTACTGTTTATTTCCCTCGCGCGAAAAGGCAATTTTAAAATTACTTACCTTTTCAACTGATTTCATCTCTCCCAAAAACTCCTGGAAAGGTTCGAAAGAAGAGTTGCCTCTAAAACCACAAAACAAATGGCAGGGTACTTTAGCTCCATTCTCGCTAATCATACCTAAAAACGGCGCTATTCCCGTTCCATTCGAAATCATAATCACTCTACCAGTCTTTGCAGGGAAATAGAAATGAGGATTTTTAACCACCTTGGCTTTTAAAAACGAATCAGGCTTAAGATTGTGCAAAAATCCCGACCCTAAACCATCAGGATGTAAACGTACGCTTAGCTGTATGGTGTTATCGACCACACCTATCGAATACAGTCGCTCGCGATGATCGTTTGCCGGATAAATAGCCAGTAAATCACCCGATTTGGCTTTCAGTTTACCCTTAGCATTCAGCCTAACCTGAAAAACTCCTTCTGTTTTAGCTTGGCCGGTATTAGACTGTACCATAAAATTTTTCAGCTTTTTAGGCTTCGCTGCTTTCCGGTCTGAAAGGCCGTTCACTTCTATGCCGCTCATTTGCGACCATGCTTCTTCCCATAACTCCAAATCTTGTGGCAATTTATCATTAACGGTATGAATATCAATCAGTGGAGTAGCCCAGGACTGCTTAGCAAGGCTATTGTGCACATCGAAGGCAAACTTGCAAAAATCGGGATAGGCTTTTGATCCAAATCCTAAAACCGAATAATGCACCTGGGTTTGTGCGGTTTGCATTATCTTCTTTAAAAACCGGCCAGCATTAGCAGGAGGATCGCCCAATCCGTAAGTAGAAGTAAAGATAATCAATTGCTCCGCGTTCGGAAACACCATGTAATTGTTCAACGTAGTGAGATACGACTTTTTGCCTTGCTTAAGTAAACGTTTGTGCAAGGCGATGGCATAACCATGGGTACTTCCGTTCTCCGACCCAGTTAAAATGATGAAGTTACAATCAGCAGCCTTATACTTGTTTTTGCTGCGTTTCGATATGCGTTTTAAAGTAATGGCAAAACCCGAGTAGATAAAAAATAAAATCCCGATTGATGAAATACCCAATACCACTGCCCAAACTACATTGGTTCTGCCAGTATGGATATCGAGACTTAAATTATTTAACAATAGGGTAAAAGGATATTTATTTTCGGCCAGTACCTCGCCCGTAAGCTGGTTTACAGCAATTTCACGATCTTTAAGCGTAAGAATAAAATAATCTTCTACATCTTCGGAGAAAGGAAATTCAATCGACTGTACCTCAGCCAGGCTGATATTTTTGAAAACTTCAAAATCTTTCAGTTTTTTTACCGGGATAGCCTTAATATGATCGGGGTTTACATCGACACTGGTTTTAACTGTTTTTAGAATACCGAGTGTATTTAATGAGAGGTAAGTACCGCTGATCGCAATAATCAGAATCGGAATGAGTAAAATACGACCTAAAATGACATGGTAATATTGTGAAAAATCATCCTTTTGTATTTTAGCAAAAAAACGTCTGATACCCCTTTGGCGCTGAATGGTTAACAAAATGCCCGAAATGGCAATGAGCGAAAGCAAAAATGCAGTTAAGCCAATAAATAAACGACCGGTTTCGTGCAGAAAAAGCGAACGGTGCAAAGTGGTTACCCATTGAAAAAACTCATTCTTTTTACCGGGTGTGCCTAAAACTTTACCACTCTTAGGATCAATATATGCTTTTACATCATCACCATTGTTATCGATGGCCTGCAAAAGTACAAATCTGCCCTGCTCTACAGTAATGCTGGTAATTTCGCTGTATTGGGTTTTAAGGATAGGAATAACCGTAGCAACATCGGCATTTTGGAGGTTATCAGCGGCATAAGATTTTGCTTTTTGGCTGATGGGCTCTGCAGAAAGAATAATGCCCGTAACCGCAGCCAGCAGTAGAAAAACAAAAGAAGATACAGCCAGGGTTAAGTGACTGTATCTCCAAACTTTAGTAATCATAGTTTTAACTGAATTTTAATTCGCGCTAAAACGTACATATCTAATAAATCCTGTACCATCAGTTTTGGCAGCCAGTGCCTCGGTAGTTAATGGGATTTCGAGATCTTTAACGTAGTATTCTTTGTCCTCAACTGCAGTTTCGAAGCGCAATTTGTAACCAGCATTGATTTTAGCTTTTTCAATTTCAATTACCGAAACACCGCGGTCGCCACCAGTTAAAGAAGCACCGGTAACTGCACTGATATTGGTTGGTTTTTTGGCGTAAAATTTATGCCACTCTTTTAGACTGTTATACCATTTTTTATCAGAACCCAGTACATACAGCGTTTTATTGTATTGTCCTTTGGCATCAACCAGCGAGATCACAATATAGGCACCCTCACCCATGTAATTCGTCATCTGAATCATACATTTATATTTCGCCAAAGCGGCATTTTGCGCATTTACTTGTGTTGGTTTAAAAAATGCAAGCGCACAAAAAAGTAAAGTTATTTTAAGTAAGTTATTCATATTCTATTTTAAAAAGCTAAGTGATACATTTCCTTTGGTTAACGATTCGTTTTCGCTGGCCAGGTCAAAAGCGCTTTCGTCGAAACTGGTTTTGGCTTCTTTTTTAGCACCAATGGTCAAAAGATATTTTAGCATCACATCATCTTTCGAAATCATAGCAGCCTTGTGCAAAGGAGTAATTCCCTCTTTATTCGGGCTATTTATGTCAATTTTGAAATCCTGCACACGTTTAACCAAGCCTAAATCGCCTTTGGCAACAGCTAAATGATATAAGGTATTGCCATTTTTTTGCGCAGCAGCAAGATCGAAACCTTTGGCCTGCAATAATTTGAGTTTACCTTCAAATTCTTCGGCTTTAGAAGGTGCTCCCGGAGCAAAACCACGGCCTCCTTCTGTACCGCTGTATGACTGGATTAAGTAGTAAGCCAGATTATTGCCATCTTTATCAGTTGTTTTTAAATCAGCTCCTTTAGCCAGCAAATAAGTTACTATTGCAGGCGAGTTACTGCTGACCGCCATAGCCAAGGCACTCAGACCTTTTGTATTTACCTGGTTAATGTTTTTCACTTTTGGCAATAATAAAGCCAGCACTGCTGTATCGCGATTGGTTGCTGCAGCATACATTAAAGGTGTGTTGCCATCATTATCAGCCTTGTTTACATCAACACCGGCTGTAATAAAATGGGCAATAATATCGTTTTGTTTAGGTTTACGAACCAGGGCATGCAATACATTGCGGCCTTCTTTATTGGTATTGGCAGGCTTAATTTTTAAGCTTTCCAGATATTGATAAACTTCTATGCCGTTAGTACCTCTGCGACTACCTTCGCTTGCAGTAATCAATGCCAATTGATCAACCGGAATACCTTTGGCTAATAAAGCCTTAAGCGCCTCGATATTACCACTTCTGGCTACATAACCAAAAGCATTTAATCCATCCGCATCGGTACTTTTTAAATCGAGGCCTTTGCTGATAAAATAATCGGTCAGTTTAAAATCCTTATCGCTGCCAATAGCTAGAAGTAAAGCATTAGCACCACTACCATTTACGTCGGTTTTCAAATCGGCACCCCTGGCTAAAAGTAAATCGTAAATTTTAGTATTCTGCTGACCAGAACCGGCGGCAAAAGTTAATGCAGTAACGCCATGGCTATCTTTTAAGCCTACGTCAATGCCTTTTGATAACAGGTAACTCAGTATTTCATCGTTCCCTCTGTTTGCAGCCCAATGTAAATAAGTACGGCCGTCGTGTGTAAGTTTGGTAACCTCGTTTCCGGGCTGAACCAATAAAAATTTAATGGTTTCATTAGGAGCATCAGCGTTAATGGCCATTACAACCGGATCGAAGCTCGAACCATTTAACTGAGCAGGGTTTGCTCCTTTTGCGATTTCAGCTTTAACACTGTTTACATCTGGTTTGCCTTGCCAAAAAGCCTGATCGAGCAAGCTGTTTTTCTGCGCCTGTGCTGAAACACACCATAACAAAGTTAGGCCTAGTAATAGTTTTTTCATTGTTTGGGAAATACTAATAAGATATAAGCCCCAAAACTAATAAGAATTAGTCTAAATAAAAACCTAAATAAAAGATTATTTCTATTTAATGTTATAAGCAGCAAATAATCGAATAAAGAATGATAACCTTATTCAAAAATTCAAAATTCATACTTTTATGACATTTAGGCATACCGATCAGCAGTACGCGTTTTAACTACCTGAAAATGACCGGATACCTTAAAACGGCGAACCTTAAACACCAATTCTGTTTCACGTTTGGCTAAAGCATGGATACCGGGTGTAAAACGTTGCTTAAAGCGATCGGGACAAGTTTCTTTATGACAAACCACTTCGTAATTTTTTTCATTCTCTACAATAACTTCCTGAACATATTCTGGCCACTGTTTTTTAATCAGCTTGGGCAGCCAGCTAAACTGCTGCATACCAATCAGTTCTCCCATACCTTTAACCGCATCGCCGGGTATCTCTTCCCCTGCAATCTGCTTCCAGCTGTCGTTCTCATCCTGATCTATAATGCCTACCACATCACTGCCTGAAAGTACCAGCCAAGGGTCCTTCATATTTACACGCATCAACAGGTAAGCGGTATTGGTTAAAAATTCGTGTTCAAATGAGTAAGAGAGCTCGATCATATTATTTCAGTTTTTTATGGGGAGGTTATTCAGCCGCATTAACGTTTCTATGGTACCTGAAAAGCGTTTCATTGATATAGGTTTACCCAGGTAACATTCAAAATCAGAGTTAGTTTTCTTTACATCATGCTCGAGGTTGGAAGAGGCATAAATAATAAACCGGGCTTTCGACCTCAGGTGTGCAGAAAGTTCCGTCCCCTGCATCCCATCCATATCAATATCCAAGAAAAGAAAATCTACTTTATCACCTGCACTAATGCTTTCCAATGCATCAATAGGGTTGTTAAAATTATTGGTTACTCTTAAAAAGCGGGTATTCTTAATGTAATCATTCAACACATCAATAGCATGCTGCTCGTCATCAACAATCGCACAAGTGTAATACATATAAATAAATTAAGATAGACAATACAAATCTTGTTAATGTCTGTCTAATTTACAACACCTGTAGTAAAAAAGGGTAAAATTACGGTAAGCAATTATCTCTTAATGAGTGATTAGCAACACCTGGAGGTTGTAAAAACCTGTTCAAAAGACATGAAAAAGCCTGTAATAAGCATATAGCCACGCATCTGTAAGCCACGTGGCTATATATATATTTCTAAAGTTTAATTTTTACAAAATAGAGTCGATTGCGGTCTACCGCATTGGTTAAAGGCAAAATTTTCTGTGCAAATCCACTTGCGCCATTATCCACTACGCCAAAATCATCATCATTCGAAATAACCAGGATATTACCCGAAAGTAGGGCTAGCCCCTCGGCTTTATCATGGGGATATACTTTTGGCAAATCTTTCAATAAATCCAAAACCAGTGTTTTGGTTACCGGCACAACGCCTGCAGCACTTAAACCAGCCGCATTGTTAAGTTCCTCGACAGTTTTGCCACCATAAAGTTTACCTGTAGCACCATCAGCTACATCAGAAATATCTGTTGCACCACTGATATCGATTTTGAATACTTTTTTAAATACTGCCGGATTAGCTGTTGCACCACCAAAAAGCCCGTCGCGTTCAATCGTTAAAAATGTAGTATTGTTTACCGCAACAATATCGCTAACCCCGGTTAAACTTACGTTATCCATTAAATAGACATATTGTTTAGTTGCTCCGGTTGCAATATCGAAAGTTAAAATCCTTAACACTACCGAATTTGCAGTTGCAGTTTTAGAAGGGTTATACATTGGCGATTGCATCATGCCTACCAAAGTTTTACCATCAGGCGTAATCGTGAGACCTTCCATACCCCGGTTGGCCCTTCTGTTGGCAAATACAGCCGGAATTTTGCGACCACCGGTTCCGCTTCCAAATGGATTAATGCGCTCGATGGTTTTGCCTGAAGCATCGAAGTGGGCAATATGCGGTCCGTATTCATCGCTAATCCAAAACGAGCCATCAGCTGCCCTTACCAAACCTTCTGAATCGATCCCATCAGCACTTGGTGCTATTACCTGTCCGTTTAAATCGTAGGCAATCTCGCCAGAAGCACCCATTCCAGCCGGATTTGGAAGGCCGTTCAGTTTACCACCGGCAGCATTTTTCAGCTCAATTACCTGTTCCAATACCAGCTTGCCATCTTTAAGTCTGAATTTACCAATCTGCGGATCAAAATCAGGCTTACCGATAATGATGGAGTTAGCCAATTGCCCGGCAACATTCGATCCCCTATCAGTAAGCATATAAAAAACATCAGGTGCACTTGGGTCGGTCGCCACAGCCGAGCCAAAACCACCGTTGTATACTTTTACACCGGCTGTAGTGGTAAACAATACCGGAGGATCTGAAACTTCGGCCATATCCGGATAGCTGATCTCAGCCACAGGTTCCTGGTGGTTCTTTTTGCAGGATACCATACCAATGGCCGCAGCAGTAAATAAGGTAAGTAATTCTCTTTTCATTTAATCGTTTGTTTAAAAACAAATGAACCAGGCGAATATGAAACTACTGTTAAGCCTGCAACAAGAATCTAATTTCCAGTTATAATTGCTTACTTAAGATGTTCGCTTATAAACTGATACACCAAATCAGCTGGTATAAACAAAGTCGCCGTTCTGCTAAAGCGGGCAATATTTAGTCCACAAAAATTGCCCTGGGCATCAAATACACCACTACCATTTAAATCTGGTGTGAGTGCCAGATCATGCGCATACACAACATTAAATCCATCTCGCCTGGCCGATTTACCGCCTTTAAATTTTTCGGCAGGATGATTTGAACTACCCTGCCCCATTCCGGCCAGCTTAACGGTTGTTGAGAAAGGTTTCCCCTCTCTCGTCCAATTGAGGGTAATTTCATCGTCGGGCCAGTATTTGGCCATAAAAGGCATAAAATCTGCAGATTTAGCAATTGGCTGTCCATCTATACTGACCAGCTCATCGCCCATTTTTAATTCAGCCTGTTCTGCCGGGCTTGCAGCTTTAATGAGTGAGAATACCACCGGGCTGGTATTGTAAGCAACCATTGCCCCAAAATAAGGCATAGAAAATAATTTGGGTAAGGTTAAGGCTGTACTGCTCCACACGCTCTGCAAATAGGTTGCATCATATTTTGCCGTAAATAGCAACTTTCCGACAGGGTTTTCGCTGCTTACCGGTTTTATATCTTTCCAATCAATTCCGCCCTGAATGGTCTCTTTTAATCCCAGCAAGATCAAATCGTTCGCTTTATCACGTGCAATTACCGACAAACTAAATACCTTATCCTTAGATTTAATGCTAATGGCTTCGCCGATCATACTGTTTTTAGTAACCAGCACCTGTTTGTACATTCCTGCTGCGTCTGTCAGGTTAAAAAGCATACCACTAATAGTTTTAACTTCACCATTTAGCTTGCTGCTAATTTCAAAACTGGTATTTTTAAATTTCGGCCTGAGTTGCACCTGACCAAAATCAGTTTTACCGCTTTCTGTATCTTTTTTAATCTGCTTTGCCAGCTCATCGGCATTAACTAAATCAGTTTGATTCGGAAGTGCAGTATAAATCTTTTCCTGCAGCAATGCTGTCCAGTACTTACGGTATAAATCAACCGGGATTTCGAAATTCATCTCTTCCGCTACATCAATGGCACTGTGCAAGCCAATTACTCTTCCCCAATAATCAAACAAAGGGCCTCCTGAATCACCGGGCTCCATCTTACAGGTAGACTGGATGAAACCGTAAGTATTTCTCGCCTCAGCAATTTTCCCGAGCCTTAAAGTAGGCATTTTCTGATTTAAACTTTCAGGATAAGCAATACTAAGGCACATTTCGTTTTTTACCAGACTTTGCGAATAGCCCATTTCAGCATACGGCCAACTGCCTTTGGTCAAAATTTTCATCATGGCCACGTCGGGTGCACCAGGGGTCTCTGTCGATTCAATTTTGCCCAAAGCTTCGGCAATGGCTTCGCGACCATCGGTAAAAAAAACCTTGTAATTACGGCCGGGTTGTACAGTGTGTGCAGCCGTTAAAATATAACCTTCGGCATTTACCACTACACCGCTAAACTGTGCAGAAGTACGTTCGTTACGTGTGGTATCGAAGCCCCACATCCTTACGCTGGCCGGATAAGCCTTTTTCATTGCAGCTGAAATCATACCTTCTATCCGGCTTGCTGCCTGATGCTGCGCCGAAGCCCTGGTAAAAAACAGTGGTATAACTAAGGTCAGCAGCCTGAAATATCTGTTCATAAACATGTATTTTATCATTCTTTTACAAAAAGAGGCCATCCGACTTACGGACAGCCTCTGAGCGTTATCAATAGATGGACGATTAGTCTTTAAATATTTCGGCCAGTTTTTTATTTAGAGGTTCCCCTCTTAAGCTATTGCCGATAATTGTTCCGTCCCTATCTACAAGAAAACTGGCCGGCACAGCTCTAACGCCATATAAACGGCCTACTTCATTATTCCATCCTTTTAAATCAGAAACATGCAACCAGGGCAAGCCATCCGTTTCAATGGCTTTTAGCCAGTTTTCTTTCACATTATCTAATGAAACTGATAGAATCTGGAAGCCTTTATCTTTGTACAGGTTATACTCTTTTACCAGATTAGGGTTCTCGGCACGGCAAGGACTGCACCAGCTTGCCCAAAACTCAACCAATACCACTTTTCCTTTCAAACTGGCTAACGAAACCGGTTTACCCAAAACATCGTTCTGTGTAAACAAAGGGGCTTTTTTACCGATAGCAGTAATGCCATTAGCTGCAATGCGCTGAGCCAATTCTTTTCCCAAATCGGTAGCACGTAATTCTTTGCTCAACGCATTGAATACAGGTTCTACCTTGGCTACATCTACTTTTGCACCAGCCGATTCAGATAAGGCCACCAAACCAAAAAATGAATTGGGATGATCTTTTGCAAATTGAAATTGTTTCTCCTCACGGGCTTTGATGTTGTTGCGGTAGCGGGTATCAACCGCTTTCATATAAGCCGGATCTTTTTGCTGCTCAGGGGTTCCGCTATTGAAATCGGCATTTACCGCCTTGGTTAAAGCCATAATGGTACCGCCAATGGTTTTATTATAAGCTGCATATTCGTTGTAAACTTTGGAACCGGTAAAGGTTGCATTATCCAATGAATCTTTTGAGCTGATTAAAACCTGCTCTTTTCCAAAGTAGAAATAGATAACGTCGCCAGTATATACAGCACGTTGCTTACCACCGCCGGTATGATCGAGGGCCATACGGGCATAAGAGATACCCGAAATATTGCCCGTGAAGCGGAAAGTTCCGTTTACCACTACAGTCGAATCTTCATGCCCAACTCCATTGTCCATATAATCGATGTAAGCTTTTGCCGGGGCATTCAGGTTGCCTATTTTTCCGGAAAGGCTAAAGTTGGGCGCTTGTGCTGAGGCCAAAAATGGTGCAGCGATGGCCAGAATAAAAAGTTTTATTTTCATTTTTCGTGTTTGTTTCATGATTAATTAAAAGGCTGATCTATTTTCTAATGATTACATCAACAGTTGAGCCTGGAATGCCTTCCACTTTATCGGTAATATTGCCGTTTTTACCTACAGTTACGTCAACCGAGTACAGCCCACCCTGCGTACCTGCGGTTAGGGTATTATCGTCTTTACTGATTTTAAGCATGGTGATTTTTTTGCCTCCAAAATCTGCTTCAAGTGCTCTTAAATCTTCGTTAACAGGGTTGTAACGGTAAATTTTATCGTTTGCCGTAAAATAGAATACATTTAAACTGTTGCGTTGCCATTTGGTATCGGCATTTACCAGCGAGGCACCTTTAAACACACGCTTACGCTCGGCTTTGATTTTGCGGTTTACCGAATCAAACTGATAGGTAAAGGTGAGTTCGTAAATGGTACCATCGGCAGCTTTAAAGAAAGCATAATAGGTTCCTGCTTCGCCAGTTTGCATAAACAAGAGGTCCATACCAATACTTTTCGGGTCGAATGCTGTACCTGTAGCATCTACCACGTAATCTTTACCCAGGTAACTGCCATCTCCGCCAAAGGTTACAAAGCCTTTGGTTTTAAGGTCGAAGGCAAAAAAGAAACTGCTGGCCTTGCTAAAATATTTCGAAATTTCGTAATCGCCTGCCTGCGGATTTCCGAATTTGCCGTAATCAGGTGCAAATGGAGCTGTTGATGTAGTACCCACATACAATTTACCGTTAATTACACCTGTTGAGGCCGCCCCCATCATCGATTCGATATGTCCGGGAACAATACTTGCAGGCGGATTAAAGAACTGTGTAGTAAAATTACCTTTCTTTAACAGTGTGCTCGCATTTAAAATAACCCCGCTGCTATTGGCATCGTTACACAATATCCAATATTCCTGCAGGGTAATGGGCTGGTATGGCAAGGGATCTGCAAAATAAATTTCTACGGGATTACCCGGTAAAGTTTGCTTGTTAAGGCTCTGATAAACATCGCTTAAAACGGTTTTACCATCGGCTTTAATAAATGAGAGTTTGGCAATGCCATTATCGTTGCTCAGTACCAGTTTACCTACCGAAAAGGCAGTTGTACCCAATACTTTAAAAGGCAGTACATATTGCAGCCCGTTGCGGTTATCGGTTACAATTAATTTGGCTGAGCGTAAACCTGGCCCGAGGTTGTAGACAATTTTTAAGGGATAGCCTTTATAGCTTACTTCTTTTAACTCTTCCTGAACAGTAATTTTCCATTCGAAACTTAAATCTTTCAGCGGATCGGCTCCTTCCAGGGCCACTTTTGGTTTCAAAATCAGCGAATCGCCCAGCAAAGCCGAAAAAGTAGAATCTTTAAAGGCTGTAATTACGGGCTCAGCTGGTGGATTATAATCGTAATTGCCCAGATCCTTTTTGCAGGAGGTATAAATGATGGCTACCAGTGCCAGTACAATAAATAATTTGAATTTCATTGTTTGGTTTATTTAAAATGAAATGTTAAATGATGATCTGTTTGCCACTCTCATCAATAAAGAAATAGCCATTTACCTGTGCGATATATTTGAGGTAAAACCGCTTGGTTGGCGATGCTTCATTGTAGAAATCGTAATCCGCAGGTACATCGGTACGTTTGGTTAGCACATAACCTTTGGTTGGGTTACGGGCTACCCAGGTAAAAGGATCTTTAGTAAATACGCGCATGTTATCGATGTAATATAAGGTACGCGGAATCTGCATATAGGCATCTGGTTTCGACATATCAACCAGATCTACCGTACCCGAAGAAATGAGAAACAACTGGTGTTTAATCCGGCCGTATTCGCCAAGCTGCCCCTGCCAGTAAATCCACCAGGATGGTTTTTCTAAACGGTTGGAAAAAACAATCTTTTTGCTCCTTAAAGGAACTGGTAAATCGGCCTTAAAATCGCCCCCAGCCGTAATGCGCAAAGCGAGCGAAACCGATTTATTGGCCAGAGCTTCATCGGTGCTTTTGATGATAACAGGTATTTTGAATGTACCCGAATCGGCTGGCAAGGTATAAAATGGCTTTAAAGCTTCGTAATGTACCCCTTTTATGGCTGTAGTAGCCGAATCGACCACACTAAGCACAAACTGGCGCGTATGCGATACACGGTTACCCGTAATAATTACCGGCACCCAAACGGTATCTCGCGCTAAACTGGGGTTGTAGGCAAACGAATAGGTAATGGTAGTGGTATCCTGATTGCCATCTTTATCCAGATAGCGCAAATAAATATTACTCTCGGCACTGTAGGTTTGCTGTTCTTCTTTTTTGCATGCTACAAGCAAAATGCTTAAAAGGAAGAGATAAATTATATTTTGTTTCATATCCGTCAAGTATTAGTTTCGGTAAGCTTGTTCGTCAACTGGCAATGGAAATACAAACAGTTTATCGTTTGCAGGGTAAATAAATCCCGAAGTGGTTACAATATCCAGGTTAAGGCGTTTGTGCATAAAAAAATTCTGGCTTTCGCCGTAAAACTCTTTGCGGTATTCGCCTTCCAGCTCTGCAATAAAATCGTTTTTACTGATGCCCGGCAACAGGTTGTTACCAATGCCACGGTGTACGCGGAAGGTGTTAAAATACTCTACCCCCTTGCTGGCATCGGTATCGAAACTGGCTTCGGCAGCAATCAGGTACATTTCGCTCAGGCGTAAAGCCGGCGCCATTAGCGGGTGCATATTGCCTACATCATCGGCGTTGCGTACATATTTCTGCAGATAAAAACGATCTGCACTGGTTGAGCTTTTAACTATTTTATACCACTGTTTGTAACGCCAGTCGTCCGCACCAACGGTACCTAAATCGTAAATGGCATTAATCTGATCGGCTGTAGCCGAATAATCCGGATTAGTATTGGAGAATAAACCTACCAACTGATCTTTCGATTTTGGTGCATACCAGCCAAACAGCAATTCGTTATAGAAAATGCGGTCGCGGGTGGCCAGGTTGTCGCTAAAGAAATCTTCTTTAACCGTCCACGGGAACTTTAAAGATTCGATTACTTCTTTGGCGTTTGATAAACTGTTTACCTTATCACCTTTATACAGGTACACACGCGCCAGTTCGCCGGTAACAGCGTAATAGTTTATGCGGTGCCTTCTGTTTTGCAGGAAAAGCGAGCTTGCTTTAAGCTCCGTAGCCTTGGTTGAAGAGGGATAACCCACTACATAACTGGACAAAAGTATCGGATCGGCACCTTTTAACAAGACTTTGGCTTCATTTAAATCGCGGATGGCCTGATCCAAAACTTCGGCTACAGTACTGTAAGGTGTAGCCTTTGTGGATACCGTGGTGACATAAGGCATGGCCTTAAAATTCGGATTGTTTTTATACGATGGCCCGAACATACGCAATACATCAAAATGCAGGTATGCCCTTAAAGCCAAAGCCTCACCTTTTACGATTTCGTAGTTTTTATCTCTAAAAACATCCTTTTTTGCATCAATTACTGCTAAAATCTGGTTCACATTACCAATACCCTGGTAAGAATAGGTCCAGATGGCTTTTATTTTATCGACAAAAACCTGATCGGCAAATTTAAACGCGGCAATACTTTGAAAATCGGTGCGCGTAAATTCGTAATTCTGGGCCATGATATCCAGGTTACTGAAAGTGAGGTTGCCGCCATAAAGATTGGTGCTGGCAAAATAGGTGTATGCACCATTTAAAGCTTCTTTAAATCCATCTTCGGTGCTAAACAACTGCTCTTTGGTTATTTCCGATTCGGGTTGCACATCCAAAAACTTTTTGCAGGATGAGCAAACAATAAGCGTTAAAATTATAAATACGTATTTTTTCATCTTTGCTAAGTTTAAAATGAGGCCTGAACTGAAAGGGTGCAACTTCTCTGGTATGGATAGCTGATCCCTCTTTCCATTTCTATGGATGAGGCCCTGAAAATATCGTTAAGTGTTAATGAAGTACGGATGTTTTGGAAGCCGATTTTTTTCACCAGGCTCCGGCTTAAATCGTACGAAAAGTTTACCGAGCGCAGTTCGATCAGGTTATCTTTTTGCAAAAATCGTGATGAAACATTGGTGATGGTTAAATCAGCTATGTTTTTATAAAATGACTGATCGCCTGGTTTAACCCAGCGTTCTGACAGCACGCGGCTATCTACGTTGAAACGCGGATCGGCATTTTCTACCCGGTCTACCAGCGTTTGATTGTAAGCATAACCACCAAAACGATAGTAGAAACTCAGGTTTAAATAAAAGCTCTTGTAACTCAGCGCAGCGCCAAGGTTACCTTCTGCTTTAGGCGCACGATCTACCAAAGGCTGAATATCCTTTACGTCCCAAACGTAGGTTAACCTGCCATCTTTCTTCACAAAAATCTCTTTTCCGTTCTCAGGATCAATACCCAAAGATTTAACGGCATAAAAAGTAGTGAGCGACTGACCTTCATTGTACCTTAACAAAGGGCTCGACTGGGCATTTTTACTGCCATCAGTCTGATATTGGTCAATCTTATCGTTCAGTGTTTTTAACGAATTGGAAATTTTAACCAGGGTGTTTTTCTGGTGAACCATGTTACCGGTAATATTTACATTGAAACTGTTGGCATTGTAAACATTGGCCCTCAGGTAAACTTCAAAACCTTTGTTCGACATGTCGCCCAGGTTTTCTTTATAAGTGGTAAAACCCGTTGAAGGTGCCAGATCAATATCGGTAATTAAGCCTTTGGTTAGTTTGTAATAATAGCCCGGCGAAATCACAACTTTATCTTTAAACAAGCCCAGATCGAAACCTACATCGTAAGTTTTGGTTTTTTGCCATTGCAGATCGTTGTTGCCATAACCCATAACGGTTGCACCTATACCGCTGGAATACCAGTTTGACTGATCGTAGCGATAAATCGATTTAGACAAATAAGCCGGAAAAGAAACCGAGCCCACAATACCCGTACTTGCTTTAATCCGTAACTGACTAATTACGTTCGAACCTTCGAGAAAAGGTTCGCGGTGTGCGTTCCAGCCAATACCTGTTGACCAAAATGGTGCAAAACGTTTATTGGCGCCAAAAGCCGACGAACCTTCGTAACGGAATGAAGCATCGACCAGGTATTTATTTTTATAAGCATAGTTACCCGAGAAGAACATACCGGCTAAACGGCTTTCGGCAATATCGCCATTGGGTGCCGAATTTTCTTTATAAATACGCGCAAAACCAATATTTGAAAAACGATCGTTCGAAAATCCCTGCGCGTCTACCGATTTGTAATCAGAGCGGGTAGCGGTAACATTTACCCCTAAAACCAGGTTAAAAAACTGCTGACCAACCATTTTGTTGTAAGCCAGGGTCGATTTACCATCGATGGCTAACCTATCGGTTTCGTTAAAATTATAACTACCACGGTTATTCAGCCGATCGGTGGTATAATCAAAAAACTGACTGCTTAACGGTGAAACAAACTTATCGCCTGTGGTTTTGCTCTTGTTTAAACTAATCTGACTTTTAAAATTCAGACTCGGGCTTAGTTTCCAGTCGATAGAAAAGGCATCCAAAAACTCCAGCGAGGAACTTTTATCGAAGCTGCTTAGCGTCCCTTCAAAAAGCGGATTAAATACATAAGCCGTTTTTACCTGATCGTTCCCGGTTAAGTTTTTGGTACGATCGGCTCCCGGCAGCGACGTATCTACCCGCCAGTTAGCCAGCTCCTGAATTAAATCGCCGTTGGCATTGGTTTTAGGAAAATAGGGATTCATCCGTACATAGGTAGAAAAATCGCCATACGGAGAATTGTTACCGCTAACCTGTGTAACCGAGAATTCGTTTTTGAAAATCAGATTGGGGTTTGGGTTGTAGGTAAAGCTCATTCCGCCACTGTAACGGTCGCGGTCTGATTTAAGCATTACCCCAGGCATGGTTTCGTAACGCAAATCTACCCCATACCTAAATTTCTGATCTCCACCCTGAATAAACATGGAGTGTTTTTGTCTCCAGGCATTTCTAAGTGCCTGCGACAACCAATAGGTATCTACCCCACTGGCTACATTTTTTAAACGCGCGAAATAATCGGCATCTAATTGCTCCTGGGTGTTAGCCGTCGATTTTCCGGTAGTATACAAACCCGCAAGTTTTTCGTACTCCAGTTTATCTTTCGCATTTAACACATGGTAGTCTGATAAATCGGGAGCGTTTAGAGTCACTTCGTAATTGTACGAAAGCTGCAACTTACCGGCAACCGGTGCTTTGGTGGTAATTACCACCACTCCATTTGCGGCCCTCGAACCATAAACGGCCGTAGCTGCTGCATCTTTTAAAAGCGTTACCGATTCAATCCGGTTCATATCCAGGTCGGTAACTTTTTGCAGGGTAACCTCAAAACCATCTAAAATAAATGCCGGCAGGTTGTAGGTACTCGATAAGTTGTTGCGGTCTAAAATATTTTCGGTATCGGAAAGTGATGGTAAGGCTGTTGCACCCCGTACATTAATTTGTGGCAAGGCGTTTGGATCTGAACCCAAAAGGTTATTGTCCAGAATACGGAAAGAAGGATCGAAAGTCTGGAGACTCTTCAATAAATTTTGTGGATTGTTTGCCTTTAAATCGGCGCCTTTAACCGTAATGGCATTACCGGTATAGTTGTCTTTTTTAATGGTTTGATAACCGGTAATTACCACATCATTCATCTGCATTTGTTTAGCGGCGAGCTTAATATTCAGTGTTTTAACACTATTGACTTTAGCTTCCTGTATTTCGTAGCCTACGTAACTAAAAACAAGTATGGTGCCTTCGGCAACGGTTACCTTAAATTCGCCTTTCTCGTTGGTTACCCCAATGCTGGCTCCGTTTTTAACCGAAATATTAACACCGGGTAAACTTTCGCCATTGTCTTTATCTACTACCTTACCCTTTACCTCAATCTGGCTGGCTACAGTAACAGGTTGTAGGGGTTGGTTCTCTTTATTACTGATAACGATGGTTTTGTTTACAATATTAAAGTTGAGGTTTAAGCCTTTTAAGGATAGATTTAAAGCCTCAGTTAGCGTCGCATTTTTTAACTCGACAGTTACTTCGGGCTTACCTTCTAAAAGCTGGCCTTTATAAAAGAAAAAGTAACCGGTTTGTTTTTTAATCTCCTTAAATATAGTTTTTAAAGGAGCTGTTCTACGCGAAATGGTTACGGTTTGCGAAAATGTGGCGGCTGAAATATGTAAAGTGCCGACCAGCAATAAAATAGCAGTCAATTTCATGACCAATAAAAATTTAATCCTTACCCTCCGTATAACGCATACGGGGTTGTAAAGGGTAGTTAATTTCATACCTTTGTTTTGAATGAGGTTAATAAATAGCAGCTTGCTTCGAAACCCAGCTGCTGTGTCCAAAATTTCTGCCGGAAGCGTTGCTGCGCTTTCGGTTTTTTTTGCGGTAAGAAATTAGATTTCAGGTAATTTTTTCATCATACAGTTTGGTTTAATTAGTTGATTAATTGTTTGGTTTATTGCCTTTTTAGCGACAGGCAAAGTCTATCTGTTTTTACTGCCAGATACAGTGAGCACTTTGCCTTTGGCATCAATATGAACGTGGTTAAGTTCCAATATTTTGAATACTTCGGATAAATTGCTGTTTCTTGGGATTTCTCCCACATATTTTTCATCGGTTATTTTACCCTGATACACTACATCCAGATCGTACCAGCGTGATATTTGCCGCATAATGGTTTTCAGGTCGTCGTTATCGAAGGCAAAGAGATCGTTTTTCCAGGCCAGTTCTTTATCTACATCCACATTCGGGTTCATGCGGAGTTTTGCGTCAGCAAGATTAAGCAATGCTTGTTGGCCCGGTTTAAGTTTTAAGCTGCTCATTCCGTTCGAAACATTCACTGCGCCTTCTAAAAGTGTAGTTTTAACCTGAGACTCATCACTATAGGCACTGATGTTAAAATGTGTGCCCAACACTTCGACAGTTTGCTGGTTAGCAGCAACCCTGAAAGGCCTGCTTTTATCTTTTGATACTTCGAAATAAGCTTCACCCTGTAACTCCACCCTGCGTTCGTTTTTAGTAAACGAAGAGGGATATTTTAAAGTAGAAGCTGCATTTAACCAAACTTTGGTGCCATCGGGTAAAGTTACCTCGTACTGGCCTCCCCTTGGCGTTGAAATTAAATTGGTGCTGATGGCCTGATTGGCATTACCCGGGACATCTTTAATGATATATTCAAGTTTGCCATTGGACGTTTTACGTACAATAATTCCATTTTGTGTGGCTATTTGACCGGTTTTGGCATTATCTAAATCAATAACTGAACCATCAGCCAAAGTTAAAATGGCTTTATTGCGGCCAGGTTTAACATCGTTTTTAGCACTCACGGTAAATTGTTGCGGTTCATTATTGCGCCTAACCAGGTAAAAGCCAAGACCCAGGCACAATAAAATACTGGCTGCCACAGCTATACGTTTAAATAAAAGTACTTGTTTTGCCCGCTGCCGCCCCTGCTGTAGCTTCTGCCCAACCTCAGCCTGAGTAGTTATAATATGCTGTTGCTCAGGAGTATCTCCCTCAAAAGGAAGTTGCAGATACCATTGTTCTACAATTGCCTTTTCGTTGGGAGTACAATTACCTGATAAGTACTTATCCAACAATATTTTCGCATTTTTCTCCATTTAACAACAATCTTTTAGGGCTGATTAATGTATATACGGCGAAGGGTATAGCCTGGGGGTACGCGGAATTATATTTTTTTTCAGAAAAAGAAAAAATTGATTGCACATGCTGTCAATTGCAGATCAAAAACCTGAAACCACAACTTTTAGCTAATCAAAACAGTGGATTTCTACTTAATGATAGGTTTTAAGCATAAAAATGAGGTAGGTAACCAGACCTAAACGCGAACGTAAAATTTTTAATGCTCTTTTTACCTGTGTTTTTACCGTCAATTCGGAAATTTCAAGTAATTCGGAAATTTCTTTATGAGTTTTGTTCTCCATGCGACTCATCAAGAATATTTCGCGCATTTTAGGGGGTAGGGCATCAATTTCACGCTCTATTAAGGCGGCCATATCTTTTTCACGCACCAGGTAATCGGTCAGTGTATGTTCCTGGTCCAGATAGCCCTGCAAGGAGCCTATATATTTATCTTCAACTTTCTGGTGTGCAAAAACATCAATCACCCTGTTTCGGGTGGCGGCATACAAATAACCAGATAAATTACCATCCGGTGCTACCTGTGCTCTTTTAATCCATAAAGTTTCAAATAATTGCTGTACCAGATCTTTGGCTTCTTCCTCGTTATTGAGGCGTTTACTGGCATGAATAAATAACAAGCCGTAAAAACGGTTGTAAATTTCGGTAAAAGCCAGCTCATCATTCTTAGTCAGTAAGAAAGCTAGTTCATTATCTGAAAATGAGCTGTAAGTGTTCATCGCAATCGGTTGCAAAGATAATACTATTCGACCAGTTTATACTGATATTAACAGCAAAGCGAATGTAGTTTTATATTGATAGGCAAGTAATTAAAATAAAAACGGTTAAAATTTTCAAAAAGTAAGTTTCACCCCTAAATAGCTTGAAATATCAACCATTTTAACTGTATTCACCCAAGCTTGCTAATTTTAACAGCAATAAATACGCACTAGAACGGAAAAAATCTAAATATTTATTCGATTTTTCAAACTTTAACCATATCCACTTAAATTTCACCTTTTTTCCGCATCAACCGCAGCCAGTTGTGCAGAAAGGTATTTACAAGCACCTGGTATTTCTACCGCAGCATTACCAATGCTTCCTTCAATAAAAATAAGGCCTTTGTAATTAATGTCGCGCAGGGCACGAAAATAAGGCTTAAAATCATCGCCCATGACCCCGGGCAATGTCCGTTTTTCCTTTTCGGCTACTTCGCAATAGCCTACCAATCCTTTGGCAGCACGTATCTCATCAGGCGATTCACCTTCGCGCATCATGTGAAAGATATCTACATTCAGTCTAAAATTGGGGTGATTTACCTTCCTAACTATATTGGCGGCTGATTTTAAAGAGGTAATAAAGGTAGTTTCGGTAGTTTCAAGGTTTTCAAGTGCAACCACAACCCCATACTTTGCGCCGAGCTGTCCTATTTTTTTACAAAGTGATACAAAATCTTTATTTGCTTTTTCCGGATCATAACCTATGGGGATATTGCGCGAACCTCCGCTGCCCAAAACAATGAGTTTCACACCCGCCTGTCCGGCTCTTGCCAATACCGAATCAGCATACGATAAAACTTTGGCTTCTACTACATCCGGGCCTGCTATTTTTAATGTGGCCGGAAAAAACAGGTTGCACACAACCACTTTACATTTGGCAGCTTTAATCTGTTTCACATTTACATTAAAAGCCGCATCGCTGATACCGGGTGCAAGCATTTTCCTCACGGATTCGCCAATCATGGTAAAACCGCCTGCATGGGCAATACTATCTTGTGCCAGACCCGACATAATCCCCAAACGTTGGGCATACTGTTTATCGGGTACAAAACTGGAAACGGTGAGCAGCGTTAAAAAAGCAAGAAAAGTTAAATGGCTAAGTCTCATGTCAATTTGGTTAGGAATGCTTAATCATAAAATTAAAGATTAAATTATTCAGTTTCATCCTGTATTGTCCTGCTTCCAAAAAAAATCTTTTTAAAACTTCTTTGATCCGTTTGCAAACCTATCTTTGCAAAAAAATTAAATACATGTCTGAAATTAATCAATATCCGGTTCTCGATTATCTGGTAAATGTACTGAAGAATGCCATCGCCGATTCGAAAGTTGAAAAGCAATCGCAAAGTGTATCTGTTGTTAAAGATGGCAACGATACCATACAGGTGGAGCAATTGTTTGATGAAAGCGGCAACCATGCAAAAATTGTAATTACCGATAAAAAGCTAATTGTAATTAGCGAAGATTTACTGGAACCTCTGCAAACCATCCATACCACGGTAAAAGGAAATGAAGGTTTGAAAAAAGAGCTTGAAGCTGCTACCATCATTATAAATGGTTTAGATATCGAAACTGAACTGGTATTTCAGGCTGCGCGCGACTGTTTTGATGAATTGAGTGATAGCTATGAGTTTAGTAAAAACGTTGAAAAAGAGGTTTCTCAATTAAAAGCACCATTAAAATTCGGTGCTAATCCACTCGAATTGGTTATTGTCAACAATGCCGCTTCTATTGAGGTTAGGCCTAATTTCACCAAAGTACTTGATGCAGGCGTAACAAAAGCCATTGAAGCAGATGTGGCTAAAGTCCAAAATGCTTTAAACAAACACTTCAAAAAAGGATAAACTCCATTATACATCAGCGGAACTCCCTATCCAGGCGAGTTCCGCTTTTTCTAAACTGTACAGGCATTATTTACCACAAGGGAATCACCCAAATAAATGGCCTGCCTGCATTCCCATCAACCACTTTCCAGATACCTGCTAATTTAGCTGTCATCAATTTCCCATGTTTGATAATTGCCTCATTAATCTTATTTTTTTTATTTTAACATTTTTGTTAAACAAAAAAGAATAATACCTTTGCAGTAGTAAATCCATTATCTGCTTAATATTTAGCCGCTATGAGTTTAATTATCCGATCTCTTTATTATACACATCCCGATAACGAACAGCTTTTCAATAACCTTTCGTTGAATATTGCCAGCGGAGACAAAGCTGCATTGGTAGGCATTAACGGCGTTGGCAAATCAACCCTGCTTAAAATGCTTGCTGGTGCTATGCAACCTGGTTCGGGCGAAATTATGACGCTGGAGAAGCCCTGGTATATTCCGCAACATTTAGGCGAATATGATCAGTGCACCGTTGCGTATGCGCTTGGCATTGACCAAAAACTAAAAGCCCTGCAATCTATTTTGGCTGGTGATGCCGATCCGCAGCATTTTACCGATCTGGATGATGATTGGGAAATTGAGCAAAAAGTAAGTCAGGCACTCAAAAAATGGGGACTGGAACATTTATCAACCGATCAGTTGCTGAGTGGTTTAAGCGGTGGGCAGAAAACGAAGATTTTCCTGGCCAGTATAGACCTGCACCAGCCTGGGTTGATTCTACTTGATGAACCTTCCAACCACCTGGATACGCAAACCCGTAAAAAATTATATCAGCTTATCGGGCAAAGCAAAGCAACCATTCTGGTCGTTAGTCACGATAGAACCCTGCTTAACCTGATGAACAAAACACTGGAACTGAGTAAAAAAGGCATTGAAGTTTACGGTGGCAATTTTGAGTTCTACCAGCAACAAAAACTGGAAAAGGTTAATGCTTTGCATGCACAGCTTAACGAACAGGCCAAAACACTTAAACAAACAGAAAAGAAAGCCCGCGATGTAGCTTACCAGCGCCAAAAACAAGAGCAGCGTGGTAAGAGTGCCGGACAAAGTAACTCCCTTCCGCGCATAATTGCCGGTGGATTAAAAAGCAAATCGGAACGAAGTACAGCCAAAGTACTGGATGCCCAACAGGAAAAAATAACCGGTTTGCAGGAGCACATGCAGGAAACGCGGTCGCAAATTCAGCAGTACCAGGTGTTAAAAATCAACATTACGGCTTCTGAAATGCACCATGGCAAATTACTGATTGATGCCCAAGCGATCAACTTCGGATATACCCTGCCTTTGTTACCTCAAGCGATCAGTTTCCAGCTCCGGTCGGGAGAAAGGATGCGGATTGAGGGTGCAAATGGTTCAGGAAAAAGTACTTTACTAAAAGTAGTGACAGGTGAGCTTCAGCCCATGCAGGGGAGCTACTACTCAAGCGATTTTTCCTATCTTTACCTCGATCAGGATTATGCAATGATTAAGCCGGATTTAAGTATTTACGACCAGATACAGGAATACAATTCGATTGGACTTCAGGAACACGAAATCAGGGCATTACTGGTACATTCGCAATTTGATGCAGCTGCTTTCGACCGGAAATGTGCAGGGCTGAGCGGAGGTGAAAAAATGAAACTCGCGCTTTGTTGTCTTTCAGTAAGTAACCTGAACCCCGATCTGCTTATTTTAGACGAGCCGACCAATAATCTTGACCTGAAGAGCCTGGAGGTCCTTACTGTAGCCATTAAAAACTATGAAGGAACATTGCTGGTTATCTCGCATGATGAATATTTCATCAGTGAACTTGGTATAAACAGTCACATTAATTTAAGTTAACAGCGAATAAACAATAACATGCCACTTAAAAATACGGGTACAGAACAACTGATAAAGGATACTGCGAAAAGACTTATTTTTGCCGAAGGTAAACTACATGCCACTACGCAGGAAATTGCCGATGCTGCAGGTGTAAACCGTACCGCCCTGCATTACTATTTCCGTTCGAGGGATTTACTGATTGCAGCTGTTTTTCAGGAAGCCATGCAAGGATTGAGCGGGCGCCTCAACCAATGTATGGCATCAACCAAACCTTTCAGGCAAAAGGTCGAATTTCTAATCGAAGTCTTTTTAAAAGATATGACGGCTTTCCCCTATCAGGAAACTTTCATGGTTACCGAAATCAACACTCTGGGGAAACAACTGGTAGGAAATATAGATTCAGGACCTGTTAAAAGCTTTTTAAACGAGGTGCAACAGGAAATGGATTCGGGCAATCTTAAAATGATGCCTCCCTCCCAATTCCTGATGAACCTCTTTTCACTATTATCTTATCCGCTGATTATGGCCCCTTTATACAGGCAGTTATTTCAGCTTTCTGACCTTGCTTTTGATGAACTTATTGCCGCCAGAAAAACGATGATTATGGATCTGATTTTTAGCCATCAAGGATAAATTATAATCACCGTGCTAAATTTGCTACCTCAATAATGGCATCGGCAAAGGCCTGTGGTGCTTCCTGAGGCAACACATGTCCAATCCCTCCGGTGATGGTATGGTGCACATATTTGCCTGTAAATTTATTGGCATATTGTGCTGGCTCAGGGTGTGGAGCTCCGTTGGCATCACCTTCCAGGGTTACTGTGGGCACCGAAATGGCCGGTACGGTAGCCAGTTTCTGTTCAAGTGTATCGTATCTGGCTTCTCCTTTGCTCAAGCCTAATCTCCAGCGGTAGTTATCAATCACCACCTGTACATGGTCAGGGTTATCGAAGCCTTTGGCTGATTGTTCGTAGGTGGCATCGCTAAAATTCCATTTTGGAGAGGCCAGTTGCCAGATTTGCTTATTAAAGGCTTTGGTATTGGCAGCATAACCTGCTGCACCACGGTCCGTTGCAAAATAGAACTGATACCACCAGGCCAACTCTGCTTTTGGTGGCAGCGGAGCTACATTTCCTGCCTGGCTCCCAATCAGGTAACCACTTACCGAAACCAATCCTTTAACCCGCTCAGGCCAGATAGCGGCAATAATATCGGCTGTGCGTGCTCCCCAATCATAGCCACCCAAAATGGCTTTCTTAATTTTCAAAGCATCCATAAAAGCTACAATATCAACCGCAACTGCCGATTGCTGTCCGTTCCGGGGGGTGGCAGCAGAAAGAAATCGGGTAGTACCGTACCCCCTTAAGTAAGGCACCAGCACATGGTAACCTTTTGCTGCAAGAATATGTGTTACTTCAGTATAACTATCAATATCATATGGCCAGCCATGAAGCAAGATCACTGTTTCTCCGTTAACCGGACCGGCTTCGGCGTAACCTACATCAAGTACGCCTGCTTTTATGTGTTTTATTGCTGCCAATGGCTTTTCGGCCAGAGTGCTGCTGTCTGCTAAATTGTTTTGCACAGCATGTGCCGAGGCGAAACCAATTAACTGAAGTCCTAAAATATACATGGCTGTTCTGGCCAATTTACCTGCACGTTGTTGAATTGATAATTTTTTCATGTTTATTGTTTTTAATAGTTGATTTATTAATTGCATATCCAAAACTAGTGGCATAGCGCATAAAAAACAGCCATAAAACAGTGAAACAGACATATTGCCCGCTGACTTGGACAGTTATCGGGATAAAACGGCAGCTGTATTGCTGGTTTGGAAGATTCCTAGGCGTAGAGAGTTTTTTTGTTAACGAAAAGGTGCCGAGCGGTAGTTGATTTTACAGGTAAATTGTGCCTGACTCAATCATTCAATACCAACCAAAAACTCATTCCAGCCAGTGACTGGAATGAGTTTATTTTGCTTAATCCGAAAGCGAATCAGGGATGATTTGTTGGGCTTAAAATAGAAACAGTATTCTTTAAAAACTCCTCAAATTTTGACAATTACTGATGCTTTTTTGACACATAAACGATAGAAATTTTAGCCATAAATGCGGTTATATTTTTCACTAATAAAGCAACCATTTGTATGCGACAAAATAAACTACTAAAACAAAATATAATTTCAAGTAAACAACAAACAACAACGATATCAAAACAAAAATCTTAAAAAAAGTCAAACAAAATTTCAAAAAAACCAACATTTTAACCCTGGATACATTTGTATATTTCAGCTAAAATCAGGATATTTATACAGTAGAAATACGTTTTTATGGAGTACAGATACGAAAACTTTAACTTTCCACCTAACCAATCATTTACCATCCGCACTGAGCCTCTGGAGTTGATTAAGTACACGCACATGAAGTGCCACCTCAACTTTGAAATTGCCTTGATTGAGAACTGTGAGGGCAAACGCTTTATTGGCGACCATACCGGAGATTTTAAAGGATCTGATTTGATATTGATGGGTGGTTATCTGCCACATTGCTGGCAATATTATGGAAGCGTAAACAGCTACCTGCAGCCCAGGGTTACAGTAGTTCATTTTTTTCCGGATTTTTTAGGTAACGATTTATTGGAGAAACCCGAGGCCCGCCATTTAAAAGAATTGTTCCATAATGCTTCAAAGGGAATTCGTTTTACGGGTTCAACCTTTAATACAGCAAAAAATTTATTGGAGGAAATGCTGGTAACCAAAGGGCTACACCGGGCCTCGCTCATGCTGCACCTGCTTGATGTACTGGCACAATCGAGTGAGTATTCTATCTTGGCAACACCAGGTTTTAATATCGTTGATAATTCTGTGGATGCGGATAAAATCAACCTGATTTACGATTACATTTTTAAAAATTTCAAAGAAACAATCTCGCTTTCGCATGTAGCCAGTTTAGTAAATATGAACCCGGCAGCTTTTTGTAGATTCTTTAAAGCTAAAACGAACCGTACCCTGCTCGATTTTATCAAAGAAGTGCGGATCGGCTTTGCAGCTAAATTGCTTTTAGAAGGGACCTGCAATGTAAGTGAGGCTTGTTACAGCAGCGGCCACAATAACCTTTCTAACTTTAACAAGCACTTTAAAGAGATTAAAGGACAATCGCCCAGATCATTTGTAAAAGAATATGCCGATTAAATAGTTAACCGGCAATACGCGTTAGGGATTAACAAAAGAATAAATCTCTTCGGTTTGCGCCCATTTTTGCCCGGGGGTAACACCGGCAACCCCTACCTGATACTGACTCATCAACTGATTCCAGGCTTTACATTTTTCGCTATATGATTCGGCTACCTGTCCCATGAGCTTCAAATCTGCATCTTCGGGCACAGTAACAATCATCACAATCGATTTATTGAAACGGTAAAGTTTAATTTTCTTGTAGCCGGCCTTTTTAAAGCCTGCCTCTACTTCAGGCCAGATTTTTTTATGGTAATTCAGGTATTCCTGAACTTTTTTTTCGTTATCGACCAGGTTAACTACAAACACCAGGTCTTTATCTTTACCTGTCTCAGCCACTTTTTGGCATGCAAGCATGGAGAAGCAAAGCAATAAGCCTATCCACATAAGCTTGAATTTGTTTCTTTTTTGTGCGTTAGAAAATTGTTCAGCCATAAAATATTTTAGTTAAAGATAATATAAATGCCTGCCATAACAACAGCCAGTATGCCCCACAACAACCAAACCCGCGTTGATTTATATTTAAACTGCCTGTTGGTTTCGGCAATGGGTAATAGCGGGTGTTCGTGCGTGTTTCTGGTAAAAACCGAAACCAGTACCATAATAACCGATAAGGCTAAAAATATATAAAAAGATAACAGCAGAAAGTGTGGCCAGTAACCTTTGTAAGGATAATTCAGGATGTGACACAGACCCAGTACGATACAGAGAAAACCACCACCGTACAATACTATTTCTGCTGCTTTATTGCTGGCTTTTTTCCAGAGTACACCCATTAAGAAAACCACTGAAAGCGGTGGTGCCAGAATAGATACCAATCCCTGACTTAAGTCAAAAAAGCCTTTGCCTGAATATGAATACAAGGTAGCAATCAATAAAGCCAGGACGGCAGCGAGAACAGTTACTAATCGACCAACCCGCCGGTTTTGTTTTTCGTTAAGCTTCTTATACTGATTTACCACATCCAGTGTAAAAACTGTACTGAACGAATTTAGACCGGATGAAATGGTATCAATTAATGCCGCTATCAATGCTGCAATACATAGGCCCATTAAACCCGGTGGCATAAGCTGCTTAACCAGAGTAATATAGGCATTATCGGGTTTTGCGATATCTTTAAATAAAACAAAACACATAATACCCGGAAATATAAAGATGAAGGGCATCATAATTTTAAGCACCGAAATAAAAACTGCGCCATACTGACCTTCTTTAATATCTTTTGCTGCCAGTACTTTCTGAACAATGGTTTGATCGGTACACCAATAATAAATGGCCACAACCGGATAGCCTAAAATTATGGCTACCCAGGAATACTCGGGATCTTTGGCCGGCTGAAACAAATGCCAGTAAGAGGCTGGTGCCCTGCTTACCAGTTGCGACACTCCTCCAATTTTATTAAGTGCAAGAATTGTGAGTACAATAGACGACAGGATGATAATAACAGACTGAAAAACGCCTGTTCTAACCACGGCTTTAAGTCCGCCCAAAGTGGTAAAACTAGTGGCAATAATAGCTACCAGTACCATTGCTTTAAACAATGGCCAGTTAAAGATTTGTGAAATTAACAAGCCACCGGCATATAAACCGCTTCCTAACCAAACCACCATAATAGATACCAGGCTATAAACAGTCAGGAAGTTATAAGACCTTTTCCCATACCTCACCATCAGAAACTGCGGCATGGTACTAACTTTGGTTGTAAGGTAATGCGGCACAAAAACCATGGCAAGCAGCAAAAGAAATATCCAGGCGAGCCACTCAAAATTACTACCAACCACACCTTTGGTAAAGCCAATGCTGGCAAAGCCGATTAGCATCATCGGACCGGCATTGGCACTGAACAATGAAAAGCCAATTTGCCACCAGGTAAGACTTCGCCCGCCCAGGAAAATATCAGTGGTATTTTTCTTTTTTTGGCCCAAGTAAAATGCCACAAAAAGGAGCATAATAAGGTAGCCAAGTAGTACAATATAATCGATAAGGGCTAATGAAACATCCATAACCGGCTATACGTTAAAGTAGGACAATTGGACTGTAGGAGCTCGATTTTTCGGCAGTCCAGGTTTTATCCAGTACGATTTTCCCCTTTCGGCTCCAGTAATCCCAATCAATACGAACAGGCAAGCCTTCAATCTCGGGCAAAATAAATTTCCCATTCTTCAGTTTAGGAGAAATAGAAAAATACTCATCTAAACCTTTCATCAGGGTATACAGGTACTCTACCCTGAAATGATCGGGGGCTGCTGCCAAAATAGCTGCAGTAAATAAAGAATAACTTCCGGAAGAAAAATCAAGACCGGCCTCAATAGCTAAATCACGAACCTCCATCCACTCGCCTATACTGCTCAGGTAATAAGGTGTGGGTTGCAAATGTTTCACGCCGGCATTCTTTAAGGCCGGAAATACCTTTGCACTCCTTTCTGATTCGCCATAAGCAATTGGAATAATCGATTTTTCGCATAATAAAGCAATATCTGTTATGGAAGCGGAATGCACGGGTTCTTCAAACCAGGCAATATTTTCGGTCTCTACCGCATTAATGAACTGCAGGGCCTTATTAACATTCCAGATCTGATTGGCATCGACAGCCAGCTTAATGTCATTACCAATTATTTTACGCACAAACTTAACCCTTGCGATGTCCTTATCCATAGCGGTACCGAAATCTTTCCCTACTTTCATCTTGATACAATCGGTACCGCAATCCAGGAAATATTCGATTTCTTTTTCCAGCTCCTGATGCGTGTAATTGGTGCCCCCACCACTGCAATACATTAATACATTGTCTTTATCGGCATTTAAATACCGGTGTAAAGGCTTTCTTTTCCGTCGTGCAGCCAAATCGTGTAAGGCTAAATCCACCTCCCCCAATATAGATGCAGCAGTGCCTCTAAAACCTTCGTTACGAATAGACCAATAAAGCTTTTGGTATAATTCTTTATAGGTGATATTGCGGCTATGAAATAAGATGGGCAACATGCACACCTCGAGCAGGTGCGTATAAGCACTAAAAACCGGTGCTTCGCCTATATTTCCATCTTCATCTGTTAAGGTGATTACCGATAAGCTAAATGTACCAAATGGCCCCATAGTTGCATCCTGAAATGGGATAACAGCCTGGACAGGTGCTAACCGCCTGACCCGAACTGAGTGAATATGGAATATTTCATTATCGATAGCGTTCATTGTATTTCATTTATGGTTGTATTTAAATTCATTATTTCTTTAAAAACCTGTTCAGGCAAAGTCCCTTTCTGTATATCAAATAAGGTTTTTAACAATTGTTCCGAATTACCGGGCCCAATTACCATTTTAAAATCTTCGGGTATGGAGAGGATAAACCGGTGCGCCAGGTTGGGCAAAGACAGGCTATATTTATCGGCAATCTTTTTGATCTCCCTGGCTTTGGCTATGCTTTCTTTATCCATCCAGGCTGGTGGAGAGGTTACAAATTCCTGGTGTTTATTGCCCAGCAAGCCCATGTGCAAGGGACTGGCTGAATAAAACTGAATGTTATTGGCCTGATAGTAAGGCATACTTGTGGTAAGCGCTACATTACAACAGGCATCTAACCGGTTAAATTCCATTACGACATCAAATACGGATGCAAAATCGTACTGCTTAAACCAATCAGGTAAGTTGCCACCAACGCCTATTTTTTTGGCATAACCAATTTGTTTAAACTTTTGCATTTGTTTAAAAATGGCCTCTATATCAGCATCTTTATCTATCGCGTCCGGATCGTGTAAAAACAGAACATCAATGGCTTCAACCCCCAGTGTTTCTAAACTTTCCTGCACACTTCTTTCCATGCCCGATGGGGTGTAGTCATAAATCCCTTCATCCGTTGCATAACATTTTAACCGGCCAACTTTAGTATTGATGCGCGGTAACCTTCCCCTCCACTGCTTTAGTGTTTTTCCTACAATTGCTTCAGCATCCGCATATGCCGGAGCAGTATCCAGAGCTTCCATGCCGTATTCAAGAGCCATAAGTATGGTGCTAACCGATTCTTCCTGATCAACCGCCCCCCAGATCCCACCTAATGCAGCAGTACCTAAAACACACTTTGACAAATATTTTGATGATTGCATCTATCTAATTTACGCTTTACCTGATGAACAAAAATATTTTTTATGAGGGCAAATAACTATTGCAATTTTGACTAATACCAATGCTTTCTTGATTTTTAAATCTTCCACAACAAAGCTTTTGTTACCTAAATTTTAACTGGAATGTAGCAGGCTCAGCTGATTGTTTTTCCTGATCTTCACTTTTATCGTCTCACCGGCTTTTACATTAGCGTTAGGCCATTTTATAAAGTTATTATAGCCCAAGGGCTTTATTGTGGCAGCGCTGCTTTCGGCAAAAATGCTTACCTGGGCATCATGGATGGTGTCATTCTTCAGCTCAAGCACTGTCCCCCCGGCATCCTGCTTTACCAGTTTGGCTGTAATGTGGTCGAACACGTAAAGTTTCTTTGTATCGGTTTGCAGGTAAATTCCAGGTAGTTCCAGGGCCATGAGCATCCCATCGGTTTCGGTCCACGAGTTGCGGGTATTGATAAAGTTACCAATACTGCCTTTACCTTCAGCATCACTGGGCTGAATGCGTTCCATGCTCGAACCTGGTAAATTATTGGTGGTAATGTGGTACGGCGGCACGTTAACAGCTTCGGCATAGGCATGTTGCATATCCCTGATCAGATCGGCATACAGGCTGTTTCCTGTGGCCCTGAAAAGTTTAAAAAGGTAATCTGCCGATGAGGTACAAACACCCGGAGCGGCATGCTTGTTCTGGATACTGGCCCAAACAGCCCCTGCCATGTTACATTTTAGCTGCCCGATCTGGCTTTTTGCAGGAAAAACCGGATCGTAAGAAATGGCCCAGGTAGCACAAAGGGCAGCCTGAACCTCTGCTTTGCTCAACCAGCTTTTATCGCCAGTATAGTAATATAGTGCCATTAGCGACTCCATAAAACCAAAAGCGGTTTCACTATCTGCATCCATCGAGATATCGCCACAGGCACCACCGGTTAGTCCCTGGTTTACTACATCGCGGTTATAATAAAAACTGGCCGAGGCTTTGGCTACCGCTAACCATTCGGGTTGTTTAAAATAAGCAGCAGCCATGGCCAGTCCGGCAGGTACAATGGCACCTGCAGTTGAATTATAAATCGCTATTTTACCGGTTTCGGGTGTAATAAATTGCCCGAATTCGCCATCTCTTTTCCAGGTAAGGGTAAAGGCTGCTGCCAGTTTCCGGGCACCATCTTCCCAGGCCGGTTTAATCATTTGGCCATAGCCCTGTGCTTTAAATAACATTAAATGTTTCATTAACCAGAGCAATACATCACCATTCTTACGCACCATGGCTTGTATTTCAGAGTAGGCTGCATTCATTTCTTCGGGACGAATCTCCCCTTTCGCCGTTATACCCCCATAAAAATAGCCACTTTTGCCTTGCAACTTACTCATCACAAAATCGAGCTCGGCGGCAACCCGGTTACGTTCTTTTTCATTATTCATGGCCAGCATGGGGTAAGTATTAATCATACCACTCACCCATCCCAGTTGAAAATCTTTTCCGTTCTCGGGCGTATAATAACTCCCGGCAGGCACGGTAATAAAGTTATTGCTGCAAATGGCTCTGGCTAACGCCAATCCTTTACTCATAGGGAGCTGATTGCGCGGATGGTTTGGCCCTGTAAATGCTTTGCGCACCTTCATAAATTTAGCAAGCAGATCGGGAATGCTGTTAGCCGCAAAAACATATACCCTGAAACGGAGACTAAGTGTATCGCCGCTTTTCCAATCGGGTGCTTTATCTCCACTGGCATGATAATCGCCAAAACCTGCTGCCAGTTTGCGCATAGCCGGGGCAGTAATGCTAAACCTACAGCTATCCTGAGCTGCATTTTCGGCGATGCTTAATCCGTTATTACCAAGGGCTGTTTGTTGTCCCGTAAGCACAATAAAGCCCTTTTTTGCCTTGGGTGAATAAAAACACATCGCCGGTGTTGCTGTACTGGTGCTTTGCAGCTCAATACGCGATGCCTTACCCCTTTCAATAGCCAGCCGCGGGTTATTCGAAATGGTTAAGGCTACATTAGGGTTATAGTACATTTCGGCAGGGTAAGGCGGATTGTAGCCGTTGCCAATGGCCTGATAACGATTACCATTGTAAATACTGGCCGGCACCAAAACGTAATTATCTCGACTCCAGTTACTAAAGTCGAACGAGGCAGATACTGTTGTTGATGCTGCTACTCCTTTTTCCAAAATAAAGCTCGTGGTTACATCGATGGCTTCTGGGGCACCGGCTACTTTAGCTGTTTGCATTTTTAAATGCCAGTTTGCACCGTTATTTTGAAACAGGTTTTGCTTAAACTGTTGTTCGTTAACCAGGTTTGTACCCGAATATTGCTGTACGCTGAAGTGCATACGCCCGCTTAACAATTTAAGCAATTGCTGTGCTGGCGCTTCATTGTTTAGCTGTGCAAGTGACCGCGATTGTGTAAATACAAGTACCAGTAATAAACAACCAAACTGTTTATATGCTTTTATCCTTTTCATCTGTTTTTAAACCTGAGCCTGTTATTAATTTCGGGCATTTTCTGTTATTTTTAGTGAAGACAATATTGTTAATTCCCTGTCAATTGTTTTTGCTGAAAATTTACATTTAAAAAGAGGGGGCTCGCCCCCCTCCTTTTTAAAACAAACTAATCATACTAACTCATTGAGATTTATTGTAACGGATCGAATGCTCCGCCCCACTCTTTATTTTGTAATATCACGTTTTTAGATTGAGAAATCTGAGCTGGCGGGATGGCATAAAACCAGTGATTTAAATCCAGGTTAAATTTAAAATTCGGATCTCCGTCTAAATTATCAATGTACACGCCCTTTAGTTTGGCCCGTGTTGTAGCATTCATAATGGTTTCTGACGGACTAATTACCACACCATCTTTTAAAGTGGCATATAAACCATGCTTAAAATTCTGTGCGTTGAGCAAATCATAACGTTTCCAGCGCCTTAGGTCTCCGAAACGTTTATTCTCAAAAGCAAATTCCACCTGGCGTTCATTGATGTAGGCTTCGCGGATATCGCTTGTTGACGAGGCAGTAATGCCATAATTACTTCCGGCTCCTGCTATAATGCCTGCGCGACGGCGGATATCTTTCAGTACTTGCAAAGCCTCACCACTTTTACCCAGCTCATTGGCACACTCGCCATAGTTCATTAAAACTTCGGCATATCTGATTACCGGCCAATCGGTTTGTCCCTGAGCATATAGTGCTGCTACCAAAGTGGTATCCAAACCTTTTCTTTCCCAGAAACCAGTTTGACCACCACCTGTCATACCAGTGTGTACAATATTCATCGCACTCGAATATTTATCGGTTGCTGCATCGTACTTCCAGATTTCCCAGAAACTATTTCCTTTTACATAAACTGGCGAAACTTCATCAGGAGTTGGATACGGTATACCACCGAAAAAGATGGTAGCGTAAAACCTCGAATCGCGGTTGGTATAAAAATCGGTCATAAACTGCGTATTATAAGCCGGGTCGGACATTTGATTTTTATCGAACTGCATCGGACTACCGTCTTTTTTAGGATAAGCCAGTAAAAGGTTAAGGGTTGGCTGGTTAACCCCGGTAGCATCCTTGGTTAAAGGTATAGGCCTGATGGAATTAAAGGCTACACCAGCACCAGGAAAAACATATTGACGGACCATAATCACTTCCTGGTTTCTTTCTGTATACCAGATATTTTTATAGTTCGGGAATAAATCATGTCCCTGGGTAAGCGCATAATCTTTCGCGGCTTTATTGGCATCATAAGCGGTCTGCCAACGGTTCGCATCGTTAGTTGGGTTAAACAAAGGACTGGCATAAGTCATTAATACTTTCCCTTTTACTGCCATGGCAGCTACTTTGGTAATGCGCCCATAATCTACGTTACTGGCGTACTTACCCGGTAAAACAGCAATCGCATCATCCAGATCTTTAATGATTTGAGTTATACATTCTGAGGTTTTATTACGGGGTTGGAACAATGCATTAACATCATCGGCATTTTGCGCATGCAAAATTAAAGGCACACCACCCAGGTTGTTTACCATATTCCAATAGCTCCAGGCACGCCAAAACTTCGCCTCAGCGGCATATTGCGCCTTCAGGTCGGCAGGTAATATACCGGCAGGAATAGTTTCAAGCTGGTCCAAGAAAAAGTTTGCCTTATCAATTACCGAATAACTGAGTGAACTGGTTGTCTGATCGACCGCAATTATGCCGCGCTGGTAGTTACCCAGGGTTTTAGCGCCGTTATAACCCTCATCCGTACTGTTCCCATCAAATGACCAGCCTGGCATCGAAGCACCATAGATATCGTTTAAGAATGCTTTGATCATGGTTGGGTCTGACCATACATTTTCGGGATTGATTGCCCCGTTATTTTTATAATCCAATCCCTTTTTACAGGAGGTTACAACTAGCAATATTGCCAGGCTGCACACGAAATATCGTATATTTTTGAGATATAATTTCATACTATTTATCCATTACTAAAGTGAAACATTTACGCCAAAATTGAAGGTCTTCATTATCGGAACCGAGAATCCATCGCCAATTTCAGGATCGAAATAGTCTTTATTAAATTTGCTTATTACGAAAAGGTTACTGCCACTGAAATAGAATTTCATGCCTGATATTCCAACTTTATTGATGTAGCGGGAAGGAATATTATAACCAACATTCAATAATTTCATGCGTAAAAAATTGGCATTTTTTAGCCAGAAGGTACTGTTGGTTGTCACTACAGATTGTGTTCCATCATTTGCACTCAAGCGGTTAGGTAAAGAGGCATTTGAATTTTGAGGCGTCCACGAATCGTTATACCAAGGGCGCCACATGCGGTTCCATTCAACACCACCAGCCAAACTGTTTACAAAACGCGATTGATGTAAGTTGCCGTTAAAAGAAGCATCTACACTAAAACCTTTCCAGGCAAACCCCAGGTTAAGACCTAAAACAACAGGATTATTATTATTTTTAAGCTGAACCTGATCCCAATCATCTACAATTCCATCAGGTGTACCGTTCGGGCCGCTTAAATCGGCATAAGTGAGTTGTCCCAATGCTGGTGCAACACTTTTAAACTTATAGTTTGGATTTGCTGCTTTAAAGGCATCCAGATCAGCCTGAGTACGGATCATTCCTGTAGCCTGATAAGCGACAATACGGGTAGTAGATTTACCTGGATTGGCCTGCCATGGATAAGTTACATTCTGATCCTGGATAATGTATTTGGCAACACCATACGAGGCATTTAAATTGGCATAATAATTAAATTTGCCAGAATTGTTTTTGTATCCAAGATTAATTTCAACTCCCTGCGCATTAATCTGCCCGTAATTGGAAGCTGGTAAGGTACGGCTAAACGTTGGCGGAACCGAAGCAATACGCGATCCTAAGATATCATAGGTTTTAATGTAATAATACTCGGCACTTCCACTAAAATGCTTTAAGAAATCGACATCCACACCCACATTATAGTTTAATGTCTTCTCCCAGGTAAGATTTGGATTGGTTAAAGCGCCATAAGTTATACCAACATTGCTTATTGGTGTTGTGCCTAAAAATATGGCATTACCGTTTTGGTAAGATTGCTGCCACTGCCAGCCACCAATTGCATCGTTACCGGTTAAACCAGCTGAGGCACGTATTTTTAACATCTCGATACCTTTTGCACGGCTCATGAATTTCTCTTTTGAAACTACCCAGCCAATTGATCCTGCCGGGAAGAAACCCCAGCGTTTATCTGCAGGAAACCGCATAGATCCATCGTAACGGCTCGAGAAACTGGCCAGGTATTTACCATTATAATCATAAAAAGCCTGTCCTACGTACGAAATCCTTCCATCAGAAAGTTCGGTATCGCCACCTCCGTAATCATCAGCTCTCTGGTTACTGGCAGCCCACCACTGGTCGGTAAGGTAAACCGGAAACGTCTCGCGTCCGGCAAATATACCCCCACTGTTAGATTCGGCTTTTTCATACACCAGCCAGCCTTTTATATTGTGTTTTTTAAATGAATGGTCGTAATTTAACTGGAAGTTTAACTGATAATCATTACCCCAGTTATAATTTTCCTGAATAAAGCTTTTGCCAATCTGCGATGATTTTTTTAAGGTAACCAGGTCTTTATCATCGGTACTGAAAATATGTAAGCCTGTTTTTTTCATCACCCACATATCGTACTGTTTTTCGAAAGTTTTATTACGGTTGTTGGTGTACGATTTGTTAAACTGAGCCGATGCACTTAAGCCTTCTACTGCCGCAATTTTATAAGTGGCTTTTAAATTCAAAACCGGCTTAATGTTATTACCCTTAATGTAACCTCCGTCGCCTCTTACTTCTGCCCCTACGTTACCAATCCAGCCATAATCAATCGGGTTACCGCCATTTGTCCATACGGGTTGATCTGGCTGCCAAAGCAATTGCTTTCTGTAAATACCTGGTATATCCCCTACAGACGTGTTTGTTGGCGAGTACATCAGGTTATTATTGATGGTTATACCGGTAAACAAATTCAGATTTTTGGTTATGTCAGCTGTAATATTGGCGCGCAAATTGTATTTATCAAAAGTGAGGTTTTTCATAAACCCGCCCTGTTTAGTGTAAGAACCACCAATGAAATAGCTAATTTTATCGCTGCCACCAGTTGCGCTTAAATTATGCGTACGGGTATAAGGATCTTCCCAAACAGCATCCAGCTGATCGTAACCCCAGCCACCATTGATATTTTTAAAGTATTCGAGATCACTATCGGTCCATTTCCAGCCGGCAGGGTCACTTGTCGGGTTAATGCGGTTGTACAGTTCTCCGGTTTCAACAGCACTTGTTAAGGCTGCATTTTTGCCGCGTTTGTCAAAACCTGTGCTAAACGAATAATCAATTTTTGCGGCAGCGTTTTTTCTCCCGGTACGTGTAGTTACTAAAATTACACCTCCGGCTGCACGGCTACCGTAAACTGCTTTCGAAGCCGCATCTTTTAACACGGTAACATTATCAATGTCGTTAGGACTCAGGTTGTTAAAATCGCCTGAACCACTGATTTTACCATCAATTACATACAGTACATTCTGTGCATTAAAAGAAGTACCTACCCGGACCGATATACCTGGCTGTGAACCCGGAATACCATTGGGCGTACCTATGTTTACGCCTGCCATTTGGCCCGCAAGGAGGTTACCCAAAGAAGTTGTAGGGGTATTGCGGCGTGTATCGTCCATTTTCAGTGTAACCACCGAGCCTGACAATAACTCCTTCTTTTGAGTACCATATCCCAGTACCACTACCTCTTCAAGGTCGTTTTGGGCGTTGTCCAGCTGAATATTTAAGCTGGTTCCGGTAACACTTACTGTTTTTGCCGTATAGCCAACCAGCGAAAAAACAAGTTTGCTTCCTCTGGGTACGCTGATGTTAAAATTACCCGAATCGTTTGTAATGGTACCTCCTGTACCTTTTTCGGGCTTAACAGTAACCCCAGGTAATGGTACATCATCTTTTGAGTCCTGTACTTTTCCTTTCACTGCAATTATTTCCTGCGCCTGCATGCGAACAGGCACCAGCATTAAACAGCTGATACTTAAGCTTACTAATAATAGTTTTAGTTGTGTATACATAAATTCATTTGGTTTGGTTTTAAAGATTAGGTTAGTTTTTGTTCATAAAGGTTTGTGAGAAAATTTGGTTAGGTAATATTTATTTGACTTAGTAAAATTGACGATATCCGAAGCCCTAAACCACCATTGATTTGATAATTACTGATGCTTTTTTTGCTGTAAAACCGTAGTTGCAGCATTCAGTCTACACGCACATTCCAACAACCTTACATACTCATTAACAATGAGTTGAACAAAAAAATAATTACCAGGAAGCGATTCGTTATGGATTGGCAATAATTTACGAAATGACCGTAAAAGTCAGCTTTAACAGTTAACCCGACAGGGATAATCGGAAACAAAAAAGCCACAGCTACGCAGATTGATTATCTGTGTAGCTGTGGCAAAAAACAGCGCTGATATAAGTTGTTATTGCAACATAAAACTGGCCGGCCCGAAGGCTTTGATGTTGTAGTTGAATTTTCCATTCGCAATGTGAACAGGCTTACCTGTTATCACCCCGCGCAGATTTACAGGAAATGCTTTTAAGAATTGTTTACCTGGTAAGGCAATGGTTAAAATACCTGATTTTCCGGCTTGTTCCCAAAGGCGTAAAAGGGTTCCTTTTCCATCAGGGTTTTCGCCAAAGGCGGTGATTAAAACCCCAGACCTTGAAAGAGCTATTCCACTTTTGTTTAGTGGTAGTTTACCGGGAGTTCCATCTGCGCTGCCTGTTAGTAAAGGTAGCCGGGTTTCCCATCCGTTTTTAACCAGATTATTTACGGTTTCCGAACCCTTAGCAATGGGCCAAATGCGTACATTTTCTGTCCAGCTGCCCGCCTGCCATAAAGCAAAATTGGTATTCCACATGTTGTTATACAAATTCACAAATACCGAAGGTTGCGTTGGTACGTAATTGAGATCGTATTTCCATAAGCCAGGCATGCCCAAACTTACCAGTGGTGCATCAGCTGAAGATAGTGCAACTCCTGATTGGTCGCTTTGCGTAAGTGCTACGCCGGTATTCACAGCCATAAGGTATCTGTTGGTACCTGTAATAATATCTTTTGCCGGATTAACCGGCCCGCCCAAACGCCCAACAGTAAAGTTAGGCTGCTTAATCTTAAACGGAAAACAGAGCCAGCCTCCTTCGGCCTGCTTATCCGGGGTTTTGGCATCCACACTCCAGGCTACATCTACGTAGGCTGCCTGGCGCGGAAAAGTAAATTTAAGGGTATAGCCCTTTGCATAACCTTCGGTATTTAAAGCAGTTAAAGTAGCTACATCGGCTACTTTACTTTGCACAACCTGAATGCTCCAGGCATTAGGCGTAAAAGCCAGATAAGGTACCTGCGCTGCATTCGGCATACCGGGTTTACCCAAATCGTTTAAGCCCCAGCCATCTTTTACACGACTATAAGCATTAAACCACTGGTCGACTTCATTTGTGCTAAAGCGCTCATGTAAAAATTGCCCTAAAGCATATTGCGAGGCCTGATCAACCAGTTCCCGACCGGTTGATTGCTCAATTAAAGAACTGATTGCACCTTTGCTTAAATCGAACACCGCTTTAAAATAGGGTGTAGTCAATATAGTTTGCTGATCGTTGCCAGTTACACTTTCTTTAAGCTCATCAAGGCTATAGGTACTGTAACCTGATGGTGCTATATCTTTTGCATAAAAGTATTTGCCTTTTTCCCATGGATTTTCGATTATCCCGGAACGTTTCCAGGGAAGTGGGTTATACACCACTACCCTTTTACCACTTTTATTTACTGATTGAGCCAGCAGATTGAGCGCTTTATTTAATTCACTGCCAACCAACTCATTGGTATTGCGGATATACTGATGTTTATCCTCGTAAGAACGCAGCCATTTCCGTTTGCTGCCAACTGCAGTATTATACGCATTGCTGTTTTTTAAGGCTGCATAATTACCATTTTCGGGAAGTGGCTCAGCTTCTGCTTCTTCCATCCATTTTTTCCAGGTATCGCCATAACTGTAGCGGGGACCATATTCGGCATTCATTCCCCAGGTATGTTCGGCATACAATAAACTTTGCTCATAAGCTTTTTGGAGTTTGGCAGAAACATTACCTGCCGAAATGCCCCAGCTTTTCAATTGGGTATTCAAGCCATCCAGTACCGGTTCAAGCGGGCGTACATTGCGTGCCATTTTGGTCTCTACCGGATTAGATTGCAAACCCTGAATCCAGGTATCCGGGCAATCGCCTTTAACGGTAGGCAACTGTGGCTGCTCAGCCAAAACCGCTTTAGCAAAGTCATCCAGGGTACCGAAATGTATTTTAACACCAGGTAATTCTTTTGCAGCATAAGCCAACAGCTTATCAATTTCCTGCGCCGATGGCGGACCATGGTTATCGCCCGTCATTTGCATGGCCAGGTAATTTTTGCAAGGCCAGTTTGGAGTTGGCTTGATACTAGAGCCGTAATCGGCAGTGTAGTTGCACAAAACTTTTGAACCATCAGCCCCTTGCCACCAAAACAGTTCGGGGAAACGCGGAAACTGACTGGCCGGATTACAGCCCAGCTGTAAGAACTGAATACCGGCATGTTTAAGTAAAGTTGGCATAATCCACGAATGGCTGGGCACATCGGTCATTTTAGCACTGATGGGTAACGGCAAGCCATATTTCCGGGTAACAGCAGAAGAAAAACCAAGGCCTCTAACCAGGTCTTCGTAATCTAACGATTCGGTATGGGTGGTAAAGGGCAGTCCGTGTACTACCAGAGTACCCGATTTAATGGCTTTTTCGATCCTGGCTTTCCTTTCTGGTGTTTGTAAAGGGCCTAATATCTGGGCCTGTAAAGGCCAGCCCGAAACCGTCCAGGCAAAACGCTTTTCTTTTGGCGCATTTTCGTTTTTTTCGATAACGCTTAAAGCGTTATCCATCATTTCTTCGCGGTAACGCTTGAATACATTTTCGGGTAAATCGGTAAACCCTAAATCAAAGTGGGTTTTAAACACGACCCAGATATCGGTCACTTTGGGCTTACTTTTTTGCGGGGCTTTACTTTGGGATGAAGCATTTTGCGCCGAAACTTTCGTAAATCCAACTAAAAGTGAGACAGCTAAAATACCTTTGATAACCAACTGTTTTGCCAACCGGTTAATGTTTGCGTTCATAGGTTTATATTTTACCACAGTTTAAATTTCTGTATACCCGTTGTAGTGATTTCAAATGGCCCAGGAAATGGATTGGCAATATCACGTTTCTTACCAAAATAATCGGTATCGATTTTTAAGGTCGAACCATCCGTGTTTTCGAATGGCAGATTGGGCACCAAGGCTTTACGCAATGAGCCTGTACTTACTAATTTTCTGGGCTGCACTGTTTTCCAGTTTTTATCGAGGTTTATTTCCAGGTAAAAATTATCGTTATGAGCAGACAAACTGGCTGCCGCATCAAATTGATCCATTACAAGCGCCGTTTTTTCGGTTGCGGCCTGCTCTTTATATTTTTTTAACTGATCTTGTGCATCTTTCCCCATTTCGCCAAAACGCATTGGCTTATTTTGATTTACAGCCCTTATCGTTCCTTTGGTGTACACATTACCTTCAAAATTTACCGGCAAGAGTGATTTAGCATATTGACCGGCATTGCCCCCATTAACGAAAAGGTTATTCACAAACTGCACATCTCCTCCAGGGTTATCGTGTAAATCAACCACATCGGTAACATGGGGGAAATGATAGGGGGTTAAGCGGCCATCGTAGTTGATTACAGTCATGCTGCCGCCAAAAATGTTGTGTACAAATGCAGCGCCACTTGAGTTCATCAGCAAATTGATTTTTGATAGCAATACGTTATTGCTAATGAGCATAGGTCCGTGGTCTACCTCCAAAAAGATATCATGGTCGTTATCATGCATCAGGTTATTTTTAATCTGGGCACCCTGAGCCATCCAATCAAGCCAAATACCAAAATTACTGCGATAAATATGGTTGTTACGGATTTGAACATCCACAGCCCCGTGAAACTTAATTGCAGCTTGTTCCGCACCATCAAACAAACGGTGAATATGGATATCGTGGATACTGTTGCCTTCTATTACACTAAATGAGCAGCCCATACTGCCCACAATACCGCTTTGCTCGCAATTGGTAATGGTGTTGTTGCGTACCAAATGTCCCCCAATAGTTGCTTTATTCCAGCCAAAAGCTAAAGCCCGCTCAATAGTACCTACATAGCCTTTTGCTGATTCGGTGTCTTTATTATCAAATTCATCGCCGTATTTGCCCAACGCTATGCCTACACATTTGGAATAGCGGATGTTATTGTTTTCAATTACCCAGCCCCGGCTCCAGTGTGTACCAATAAGCCCATGCTGTTCTGCCGTGGGCGGGGCCCAATTGGTTGCGGCCTGCTCTAGTGTAAAACCTCGAACGGTAATGAAATTGACAAAGGGTTTATCGGGATAAAACAGCGTTGGACGGACATTAATTTCTACCAGCTCTTTATTGGGGTCGGTATTTTTAAACTGTGCCCAAAGGGTTGTGGTATCATCCTCAACTGCAGCACACCAAAGCTGGTTTTTAGGGTCAGCATCCTGATCGGTTACCTGTGTTTTTTTAGCAGCCTCCATTAGCCAACTGCCATTTAAATATACGGCACCCCGCAAATATTTTCTTTCCTTGGGCTTTGGCCAAAACCAATCGCCATGAATCAGTTCTTTATAGGGATTAAAACTTCCGAAAAAACTATTGGGCAATTTCAGCATCCAGGTATCATGCTGTTGTTTTGTCCATCCTTTGGCTATTTCCGATCCTTTTATGGTCACTTTTTCCCCCTTAGCGGCGCGGTAAGTAATCCGTTCCTGCGCTGAATTTCCACCGCGTGGCGGAACAATCGATTCGCGATAGGTACCATTGTGCGCGGTAATCACATCACCGGGCATGGCTTTATTAGCCGCAGCCATAATCGTTTTATAAGGACTAGATGCCGTTCCCGGATTGCTATCGTTACCGTTTACTGCTACGTGGTATTCTTTATATCCCGGAAATTCTTTAACCCGCTGTGCAAAACTTAAGGTGCAGCTAAAGATAAAGCAGATCGCAAATGCAAAAGTGCTGTTTATTTTCATTTGGACGGTTATTTTTAATAAGCCTTTACAGGTCTTTTTTTCACACTCCTGCAGCACCGAAAATCATTTACCTTGCTAAAATTTGCAAAGATTAATCCGGTGCTCATCGAAACCAGCTGAAATAAGTCCTTACAAAACTGCTTTTGCGGAGCGTATCCGGCCAGATCCAGCTACACTCCACGCAGCACAGTATACTATTTGGTTAAAAATTCATTTCTGATGGCAAAGGTATTTTTTAATAACCACCTTGTACATCCCTGCTTAATACAATGGCTTTACCCTTTTCGCCATTTTTCATTGGATACAGGTTCCAATGGTTCTGATCGCGTTCTTCAAGATGCCAGTCTTTTGACGGATCGGCTAATGCTGCTTTAAGGTGCAATGGAAAAGCATTGGCAGCCTTTGCATTCTCCCAGGTACGGATGGCTGCGAAAATTTCATCTTTCTGCGGACAGCTTTCCACTGAAGCTTTGGATATATGAAGCTGGTAAGTTGCTCCCGCACCTATTGAAACGGCTTGAATATGCTCATAATCGGCAACTTTTGAGCCAGGCGTAAGCTGAAAATTCATCCCAAAGGTTGCCGGGAAATAATTGGCATAAGCTACATCTCTTAAATCTTTTCCTTCTGAGGTTGAACTGCCCCATTTGCGCTGTTTAACATCGTACATGTTGGTACCGCCGCCTACATTCCAAACGCTTTGGTAATGCCACGAACCTTCTGAAAGTGTAGCGCCCATGATACGAAGGTCGGGGAGTTTATGCTGGGCAGCCCTGTTAAACAACTGACGGTGAAAACGCTTTACGGCATAATAACCGTGCCCCTGATTAAAAAGAAACTCCTGCCCGTCCCAGTCATGGTAATAAATACCATTAATCTTGCTCATATCCGCATAATACATGGCTACAGAATCCTGCAGTTTCATATTGGGGATAATGCCATCGTAACCTGAACCAATAGAAACCTGCAGTTTATAAACAATATCTCCTTTGCTATGGGTGTCAGAAATGGTTTTCCAATAGCCTCTTTTCACTTTGTGCAAGCGGTAGGGTGCTGTTTTAGAAACACCCTGATAATATATAATTTCATTTCCGATTTTAATCATGTTTAAATGCTCGGTATGGCCTTCCCAACTGGCAATTTCATCCAAATAAGTGGGGTCGGTAACTTCAATAATGGTATCTGTAGGGTTAACATCTTTGGCCAGAATTCTTTTTACCTGATAAGCCAGGTCTTTGCTTGGTACAGGACTTACATCTTTAGTACCTTGCCTCAAAGCGGTAGTAATGGTGTGGAATCCGGCCCAAATGCCTGATGGGTTCGAAATATCGGTAAAGTCCTTATACGATTTGTTGCCGGCAGTATATTTCAATGGCTTTTTTTCAAAAGAAAATCCGTTAATATATCCCTTATTGCCTCTATCGATACCAAACATGGGCTCATGTTCCCACTGCACCGCTTTAAAACCTAGTTTTTGGGTATACGCGATAACGCTGTCGCAATTGCTGCCTCCGGTAGCTACATCGTTTAAATAAGCAGCAGGATCTTTAATCCATTTACCATTAACAGTTGGGTATGGCAGTCCCTCAGCTTTTACGATGTTTTTAATTACGGTCATTAAAGCAATGCTGTCCGGACTTCCCCAAAGTGCTATTTTAGACCCGATGTAATCTACATCTGCCAATGGTTCTACCTCAATATGATTGGGTTTGTTGGTTGGTAAAAAAGGAATCAAGGAAAATGAAATGGTTTTACCTTTACGCCTGTCTGATGCATGATAAACAACCGAAACCCTGCCTTTCTCGTCAATATCAGCCGAATTTCCGTATAATATGCGGTAGTAAGGTTCAGGATGCGAGTAAAAAGCAACATCGTTTTTACCATCACCACCAATGGCAAAAAGCTGCCCCTCTTTTAAATTTGCAGGTAATGGAAAACGTTTCTTATCAGGACTGTGAATCATATACTGAAAAGGTGCGCAGTCGCCAATATTGGTCGATTTCCCCCCGGTTGTGGCATCATTTAGCGCTAAAGCACCAATGGCATAATTTACAGCTGCGCTGGTATCTCTGGCTACGCCAATAACATCGCCAAACAGGTTATCAATGGTAGTATGATAAGGCCCCCACTGGATGTCGTCAATCTCTTTACGGTTGGTAAGTGATAGCAGGCTTAACCTGAAATACATTTGCTGAGGTTCAATTTTAACCGTAGCTACTGAACCATTGGCATAAAATAAAGCAATACTGCCTTTGCTTTTAGTATAAATTGCTTTTGTTGGTAAATAATACTTTTTACGGCTACTGCTATATAAACTCAGTAAGGGTGAAGGCTTTTCGCCAGGACTAAATTCGCTGGCTGGCTTTTTAGTGATATTTTTAAAGCTGGTAAGGTAACCTTTCTGGTCAATCCTGATTTTAAGATAATCAGTGGAAAATTCGGTTTGGGCATAAACTTTATTTCCCCACACGCATGCGATGGCCAGCAGTAGAAAAATGGGGTTGTTTAGTTTTCTGCAATGTTGTAATGACATTAGTTTGGTTAATTAAGGTTTCATTTGTGTGTTTATCGGAATCTTGCACGCAGGTTATTGAACAAGATAGCGAATAAATAAAGTTCCTGATTGAACCGAAATTAAACCACCATTATTTTAATTAAAACTGATGTTTTTTTTGCAGTTGGTATTGTAGCTGAAGGCTGATTGTTAAATCATACAAGGTTTAAATAAAGTTTGTCATTTCGGGCGAAGCGCAGCGTAGTCGAGAACCACAAAGTGCCCAGCAAAGCTAAATCTAATATAGGTCTGCCCGTTCGCTGCGCTTCAGTCGAAATGAAGATCTGATATTAAGATTTTTCCCTACGCTGGTTTTTTAACACTTCCAATACCCAGCCTTTGCCCCACTCTTCCATTTGTTCTTCCGTCCATAAAAAGGGATAGAATATTCTTTTTTGAAAACGTGGAGGCAGATATTTCTGCCAGTTGGTTCCGCCGGTAGCGGCTACATCAACCGGATCTTTTTCCAGGTAGCGCACTGCCGATTTATAATGCGAAAGTGGCCACTCTACATTTACATATAAATCCAACTTCCGCAGTTCTTCTGCCAGTGCTGATACATTTTCGCCTTTGGCCTGCAATTGTAAATATAAAGCCGAGAAATTGGTTTCTACCATTTCTTTGGCCAGCTGTAAAAATTGTCCCGCGTATTTTTTGATAAACTGCTTCAAGGTTAAGGTTTGTTTGCCTGACGCCAGTTCTGTAGCGCCAAATTTCCAGTAAATGTGTTCAAACTGCTCTTCAATACTTGCATTGGCCAGTTCTGCACGCTTGCTCTTATCAACTAACCTGTTAAAATCGGTTGCGCAGATCTCGATCATCCGGTATTGGCCAGACTGAAAACCGCTGGCCGGCAGCAGCGACATCCTGAATTTCAGGAATTGTTCTTTGTCCATTCCATCTACCATTACTTCAAAAGAGGTAGTTAAGGCATTAAAATAGGCGTTAATCCTTTTAACCCTGGTGGTAAAAAATGCAGCGGTAAGCTCAGTATGCTCTGCAATTTGTCTGCATTCGTGGAGTGTTAGTTTAAAGTACAACTCCGTAATCTGATGGTACATGATGAAAATTTCCTCATCAGGGAAAGGGGTTTTGGGGTTTTGCAGGCTTAAAAGTGTATCCAGGTGGATGTAATCCCAGTAAGTTAAAAAATCGGCGTAAAGCAAACCATCCAGGTACGAGCCTATATCCTGGCCCATTGCGGTATATTTTTCCTCAAGCTTTAGCAGGCGGTCGGTAATTTCAGGAGTCAGTTCCATAGTTCTGTTTTTTTGATAAATAATTGTGTTGGTAAAATCAGATCAGCGCTTTACTTATCTTTAATAACACTGCGCCGGTTTTAAAGATATCTTCAAAACTATTGTACAGCGGAACCGGACTTAACCTGATTACATTGGGTTCACGCCAATCGCCGAGAATATGATGATCCATTAGTGCCTTGAATATGGCCTTAGGTTGATGTTTGGCAATGATAGACAACTGGGAACCACGGTCTGCCTCAGTTTCAGGAGTAATGATCTGATATTGTTCTTCGCCCAGTATACCGTTTATCTCTTTAATGATATAACTCAGGTAAGCGGTTAGCTGCTTACTTTTTTCCCTCAATGGCAAAATAAACCCCGCTTTTTCAAAAATCTGCAAGGATGCATAATACAGGGCCATCGGAATAACCTGGGTACAGCTTACCTGCCAGCCATCGGCCCCCATTTCGGGAACAAAACCTTTGGTCATTTTAAACCGTTCCTGTTCCTGGTAGCCCCACCAGCCGGCAAAACGGTTCAGGCTGGTATCGGTAAAGTGCTTTTCGTGAACAAATATACCGCTAATGCCGCCTGGACCAGCATTTTGGTATTTGTACGAGCACCAGCACGCAAAGTCAATATCCCAATCGTGTAATTGCAAAGGCACATTACCTGCAGCATGGGCCAGATCAAAACCTACTATTGCTCCTGCTGCATGACCGGCTTTGGTGATGGCTGGCATATCGTACCATTGCCCGGTAAAGTAATTGATCCCGCCAAACATTACCAGCGCAATTTCATTCCCATGTTCGGCAATCTTAGCTAGTATATCGGCTGTTCTTAAAGTGTATTCGCCAGCCCTTGGGCTCACTTCAATAATGGCCTCTTTAGGGTCGTAACCATGAAACCGAACCTGGCTTTCAATGGCATACTGATCAGATGGAAAAGCACCGGATTCCATGATAATCTTAAACTTTTCGGCTTTTGGCTTGTAAAAACTCACCATCAGCAGGTGCAGGTTAACGGTTAAGGTATTCATCGGCGAAACTTCCTGGCTGCTCGCTCCGACAATGGGTGCCATAAGTTCTTTAAGGGCTTTATGGAAAAACATCCAGGGGGTATCGCCTTCAAACCAACCTTCTACAGCAAGATTTTGCCAGTTAACCAGTTGTTGATCGATATATTTTTTTGCTGTTTTAGGTTGAAGTCCGAGAGAATTTCCGCATAAATAAATAAAAGGTTCGCCATTTTGCTGAGGGAAGAAAAACTCCTCACGCAAGTGGTTTAACGGATCCTGCTGATCCATATTTTGGGCAAATGCCAAACTATTTTCAAAAATCATGTTTTTAAAATTACGTATAATGAAACTAAACGATAGCCCGAAAACTACCGGCAGTACGTTTTGAAATAAAAATAATTAAAATAAACTGCACATATCGCAGCCTTTCAGGCGTTGCCTGGATTAGGAAGGTCTATTGATGATATTTTTTAGAATATTTACCATGAATACGGGAGCTAATGTAGCGCAAAAAAATTATTGTAGCAAATATTAAAATCAGGAGTAAAAAATAGCCAGGATAAGCTTATCCTGGCTTGATGATAATTATAGGCAAGTGATTAAGGAATCTAATCCATTTAACTATTTTGATAATAAAAAAGCTGCAAAGAGCCAGTACCAATTGTTACTCGCCTGTTTTAATGAAAACATTGCTTCCCTGGCTTATTTTCAATTTAAAAAGTTCTGTTCCCGCCAACAGAAAAGCACCTACGCCGTATACATCTGTATCGTTATACCCTACTTTATCAGGAGCTGCGCCCTGCGCCTGTACGTACCCCAACTTGCCGTCAGCATGTACAGCGGTACTTAATGCTACCCAGGCTTTATTTAATGTGTTTTCATATTTCCTGTAAGGCAACAACTTATTATTTACGCCCCAGGCTATGGCGTAGGTAATAAAACCTGTTCCGCTGGTTTCTTTATTGGGATAGCTTTCTGGATCTAACAAGCTGGCATGCCAGGTACCATCAGGCTGCTGCAAGCTGGTTAACCGGCGCGACATGTCTTTATACAACTTTACAAAACGTTTATAATCCGGATGACTTTGCGGCATGTTAGCAAGCACCCGCACCAATCCGGCAATTACCCACCCGTTTCCACGTCCCCAAAATACTTTGGCGCCGTTCTTTTCTTTTTTATCGAAATAGCGGCTATCGCGATAAAACAGATGTTCATCTTTATCGTATAAATAAGCAGTTGACTTCCACCACAATTCGGATGCCTTATCCAGATATTTCCTATCGCCGGTAGCCTGCGTTAAATAAGCCAGTGCCGGAGGTCCCATAAATAAGGCATCGCACCAGGCCCATTCTCTTAATTGGATGCTCTTTTTCCATTCCAACGATTCGGTATGTGGCAAAATAACCACCGAATCGGCCAGGCTTTTAAAGTCAGCAATATATTCTGGTCGCTTGTAAATGGTATACAGCTGTGAATACAGTTGTCCAACGCAATAATCATCGGCAAAATGGCGGTAACGACCAATTTGCCATTTATTATCTTCACCTACCTGAATGAGTTTCTGGTAATAGGTATCGGTATTGGCTAGTCTGGCAAAAGCCATCATCCCGGTATACATGGCGCCAGAGGTCCAGTCTTTTTTCGGATTTTTCCAGCCGTCTGTTTCTAAGGTTCTCCATTGCCAGTCGGCTACATTTTTCATCCGGGCAAAAATACTATCGGGCCTTAGCGATTGTGCCTGAACCTGGATTGCATAGCTACAGAGCAGCAGGAATAAAATTTTACGCATAAATTGAGGTTGTTGAATGTACTGGTTTTGGTTGTTGTTTTAAACTAGCAGTTGAGTATATTTCTTCTAAAGTATGAAGTATTTAAATACCCTAATTAAACAAAACCTGCACAAACGTTTGTGTAACGACAATTATGTTATTTACTGAAACAGAAACAACACACGTCATTAAACAGGGGTTAAAAGCCATACAACTCCAAATCGCCAATAGCCGCTTTACTTTTTTCGGGCTGAACAATCCCTTTATGTCAAGGCAGACAAAAATGCGACTTCTCTCATACTGAAAAAGGCCCTTTCCAGTCTATTCCTTCGGATCACCTTCGGAGTTTCTTCGGATCACTTTCGGAACCGGTTCGCAATTATCCGGTTCAAATCCGTTGAGATTCCGGATTAGATCAGTTATTATATAAGCGCATGTGCCTGCAATTTGTGTATTTGGAGGTTAACAGGATTCAGCAATTTGCATGATAAAAATAAAATGAGGGCGTTAACAAAGATGAACAGCTGATTTACCACAACAGCAATTGTGTGGTAAACCAGCATATCTACAACAGATTATAAGAGTGCATTTAATTTTTGATCTATTTCCGCTTTATTGTCGGTTTTTACCAGAATTCTTCCTTCCTTATCCAACAGCACGTACAGCGGAATTGTGCGCCATTTATATTTACTCACGATTCTGGCCGGCATATTTTTTACAGGAAACTCATCAGCTACCTGGATCCAATCCATCTTTTCCTCGTTCATTGCCTTTCTCCAGAGATCCCACTTGTTATCATTTGTTACCCCCACTATTTCAAAGTCTTTGCCTTTGTACCTCGCATAAACTTCTTTCCAATGCGGAATGGCCTCCCGGCAAGGTTTGCACCAGCTGGCCCAAAAATCGAGCAACACATATTTGCCTCTAAGCGAGGAAAGGGTAAATTTACTGCTGTCAGGTTTTAAAAGTGTAAAATCTTCGGCCAGGTTCCCTGGTAAAACCGCCTTAATTTCATTTACTTCCTTTTGCAGGTTGTTAAAGTAAACAGACTGTTTTGCGGGTCCTTCAAATCTGGCCAGCATATTTTCAAAATCTGCCAGAGGTAAATCAGAATTGAATAAATAATATTGGTTAAGCATATACGCTCCCGCAACGGATGATGGCTTTTGCCCGATATATTCTTTAATAAAGGTAAGCTGTTTCGCTGAGGCCGCCTCCCTGTCGGTACCTGCTCCAGCCTTTTGGTATTGCTCAAAATCTGTTTGCGCTGCAGAACCCGTGATTTTTACGGTTTTAAGACTCGCTCCTTTCTGCATGCCATATTTGGTATAATCATAATGCTGTGCACCAGTAGTATCAATTTGCAGATTTATGGTACCTCCATCAACAAAGAGCTGTGTTCCCCAGTTGCCTGGCCGGAGGTTTAAAGCAAGCATCTGGGCGCCTGCCAACCTGCCTTTTGCGGTAAATTTTCCATTGGTGATTTTGGCAGTACCCACTTGCTGCGAAACACGGGTCCGGATATCGTAACTACTGAGTTCAACTTCTCCGTTCTTTACTCCTCTTACCTGTCCGTTAATCGAATAATCAATGCCCTGTGCACCTGCAATGACCGGCATGGCCATTAGCAGGATACCATATAAAAACTTTTTTTCCATGTTTTATTTTGATTTTTCTTCGAATAATTCCCTCAGTTTCTTGTTCAGCAATTCTCCGCGAAGGTCTTTTGCGATAATTTTTCCCTGCGGATCAACGAGTAAAGTACTTGGAATACCGTTGATGCCGTAGTACTGGGAAACCTCATTTTTCCAGCCTTTTAAATCTGAAAGCTGAGTCCAGGGCATATTGTCATCTTTGATGGCTTTTTTCCAGTTTTCGCCTTTATCGTCGAGAGAAATCCCTACAATAGTAAAGTTTTTGTCTTTATACGTGTTATAGGCTTTCAACACGTTGGGATTCTCTGCCCGGCATGGGCCACACCAGCTTGCCCAAAAATCAACGAGCACGTATTTTCCTTTGAAAGCAGCAAAGCTTACCGGACTTCCATTTACATCATTTTGTGTAAAATTGAGCATTTGCTCGCCAATGCTGCTCCGTTTTAAAACCGCAAGCCGCTCTTCCAGTCGTTTACCCGATGCGCTGGCCTTTGCTTTCTGGCCAAGTAAATCGTAAATTGCCTGAATATCTTTGTAATTGCCCATACCTGCACGTTCGGTTACCAGGCTTGTGCTAAATGCACTTTCCGGATGCAAAGCAATGTATTGATTCTCCATTTCGCGCATTTCCTTTCTTATTCCCGCAATTTTTTCCTCACGGGCTAATTTTTCTTCATCAGTTCCCTTGCTGTAAGCAGCATATAAAGGCATGAGTTGCTTGTTTAAAGGCTCTTGTGTTACCTCGAAATCGTCAGCTTCCTTTTGCGTTTTGGAACCCGAAACCTTCAGTAAATGAAGCGAATCTGCCGTTCCGGTTATCGAAATATTTCCTGGTTCCAGGTAAACCCAGGCCGCGCGGTTAGGGAACATCAGTGTTACTTTCTGGGCTTCAGGCATTTTACCTGTCCACTCAAATTTGTCATCGGCGGTTTTAATTGTACCTGTTTTTTGTTCGGCTCCTTCGTAATAGTAGAGCTTAATTTCTACATTACCCAAACCTTTTATATTGCCCTTTACTTTAGCATCCTGGGCAAAGGCTGTAGCTGCTGCCAATATCATGCAACTGGCTAATACTGTTTTCATTGCTTTCATTTAATTAAGTTTAATGGGTGATTAGTTGAATATTTCTGCCAGCTTTTTATCCATGGCTTCGTCGCCTTCACCGCCACCGCCATACCTGCCGATTATAACTCCGTTTTTATCGACTAAAATTTTGGTCGGGAGCGAATGGATTGCATAAGGCTCTGTAATGTCTGCTGATTTATCGTAACCTGTTGGTGTGCGTTTCAAACCCCGCAATACATGTTTCCAGATGCCGATTTTATCCTGGTCAACAGCTTTTCTCCACGCCGTAAGATCACTGTCATCATCAGATACGCCAATAATTTCCAGTCCTTTATCTTTATATTTATTGTACAGTGTAATTAAGTGGGGATTGCCCTTGCGGCAAGGCACACACCAGCTCGCCCAGAAATCGAGCAACACATATTTTTTCCCTTTAAAATCGGCCAGGCTGATGGGTTGTCCGTTAATATCTTTCACTGCAAAAACCGATGCGGGGCTACCTGGCGAACCACCTTCCAGATTTTTAATCTCTTTCGCAATCTCTTGTCCGGAAGCACTTTTTTTAATCCGGTCAGAAAGTCCTGCATAAATCGCCTTGCTCTCTTTAAGCGGCAAAGCGCTTACTTTCCAGCGCAACAAATAAGCTGTGTAATAAGAATCGGGATGATTTTTAATAAAGACCATATCTACCTTATCCATCTCTTTTCTAACCGGGTCCATCTGGTCTTTAGCCTGGGTAGCTATTTCTTTAAGGGCTTCAAGTTCTTTCTCCGTTTTCCCGTTTTTTTTGGCATTGATATAAACCAAATTGGCATTGTTATACGCTGCAGAGAGTACCCTCATTTGATCTAACTGATCCTTTTTCTGTTTTTCCAGTTCTGCATATTCGTCCTGGGTAGCAGAACCTGTTACTTTTAAAGCCCTGAAATTGCCTGCAGTAAGTTCAATGGTTAGTTTTCCAGGCGAAAGGAAGAACATTCCCCGGTTAGGGTCATCGAAATTCTGACCCGCCTTGTCGCTCGAAATATAAGCCATAACAGGTGCTGTTAACAGGCCGTTAAATGCGAAAGCTCCATTGTTAACGGCGGCACTGTCCTGAATAAACTGCTCATCCTTGCCCGCATAGGCCAGCCTAATTTTCCCGTTGGCCATTCCTTTTATTTTACCCTGCAAAGTAAAGCCCGCTTCCTGTGCCCGGACACTCCATATGGTCATGAGTAAAGTGAATGTAATCAGATATTTTTTCATGTTATATTTTTTATCAGCCGGTTATATCGGCCTGTGGTTAAATCAGATAATTAATTAGCAGAGTAGCCTGTATTTTGTTCACCAAACTCCGGATTGTAGCGGAATTCACTAAGTGGAACAGGTAAAATGTATTGAATCTGGCTCGAAATGCCGGGCCTGTAAACTTTCACCGTTTCAAAAGGCAGCCGAAGCAAGGCCATCCACTCGCTCCCGTCCTCAGCTACCAGGCTCCTTGAAATTTCCTTATAAATCTCTTCTAAAAGTGTTGCAGGGCTTGAGGCTGTGGTAACGGCCTGATAGGGTGCATTTGCCACCGTTAAACCTGCTTTTTCCTGAATCAGGTGTACCAGGGTTTTGGCCTCTTCCAAACTTCCGCCTGAGCGTACGATGGCTTCAGCTTTCAACAGGTATACCTCTGTTAAACGAAAAGCATAATCGGTTTCGCTCGTTACTGTTGGAGTAGCCCCTACCACCTGATATTTGGTAAAATAATAGGTATTAGGGGCCGAAGCCGAAGGATTGGCAATCCCGATTACCCAGCTCTGGCGCGGATCTCCGGTATATAAATCTTTTAGCCTGGCTTTGGCTACATAAAGAGAAGATGCACCAGGCCAGTATTGCCTGCTTTTGCTGTAAGGATCGGCCGCCTGAAGTGCCTGTGGTTTAATCCCTAAAATTACTTCTTTACTGGCAAGTGCAGCGGTACGGAAAAGGTTCTGCTGGCTGCTTTCCAATACGTACGGACTATTTTGAAGGATATTATCGGCAAGGTTAATTACTTCATTATAGTCGCCGGTAGCTCCCCGGTTAATCAGCACACGCATTTTCAATGCCATTGCAGCCCATTTTGTAGCGTAATAGCTGGGATTGGCAGCCGGTCCGTTTGCAATGGATTCGTTAAGATCAGCCAGGATAAAATCAAAGCTTTCTTTTACAGTACTCCGTTTCTTGGTAATATTACTTAAGGTAGAAAGCTCATCGCGCAGCAATACCCCCTGGGTACTATTAAGCTTATACCACTCTGCATAATAACATAACAGTTTAAAATGCGCATAGGCCCGGATAAACTTGGCTTCGGACAGGATTTCCTTTTTACGGTTGGCAACAAAGGCATTATCAGCCAGCGCATTTACCCCTTTAATTACCCCATTAGCCGCATTAAGGGCTTTATAGGATTCTTCCCAATAAACACCCGACACACTTGTATTTTGATTATCTTCCTGCGGAAGTGGGCCGTACCCGTATCCCAGATAACCCGCCAATGTTGCAGGCAGGAGTTGGTGTTGCTGCCAGTTGGCCCTTGTGGTACTTGCATTGGCAAAGTTGTAATAGGCTCCGTTTAAGGCAATTTGAGCCGTTGCCTGATCAAGAATGGTATTTTCTTCCACCTTGGCATTTTTAGGCAATGCCCCCAGCTCTTTTCCACAGCTATAGAGTACAGTAAGTACCGAACCTAAAAGGAATAGTTTATATATTGTTTTCATGTTTATTGATTTGAGATGAGTAATACCTGGTTGATCTGATTATAAGCCTACCCTTACACCAACACTAAACTGCCTAACATAAGGGTATCCACCCGAATCGCTGTACCCGCCAATTAAACTGTAAGGGTCGTTACTGGTTTCTGGATCTACTCCCGGATAGTTGGTGATGGTGAATAAATTGGTACCTGAAAGGTAAGCAGACAAGCCATTGATCCTTAACCTGTCAGTAAGCTTTTTAGGCAGCTGGTAAGCAAGGGTTACCGATTTTAGCTTAATAAAAGAGGCATCGTAAACGTTATTACTTGCTGCGTAGGCATAAGAGCTCTGGCCCTGAATTAAACGGGGACGTGTGGCATTAGGGTTATCCGGTGTCCAGCGATCAAGGATAGCCACGCCTTTATTGGTTCTTTTCCCCATATCCTGGTTTTGCGCATCGGCCAGATAATAAATATCACCGCCATAAGAGAAGGTAGCCAATGCAGTTAAACTAAATGCTTTATAGCTTAACCTGTTGGTGTAACCGCCATAGTATTGGGGTTCGGCACGGCCGATAATATCATCTTTGAAATAGCGGTAACCGCCGCCAATGTCTTCCAGGATATAGCTGGCATCGCCAATTCCGAGATATGGGTAACTGCCAAACATGGCAAGCAGATTACCGTTTTTATAGGCATTTACCTCTGCCTGGTTACTTAAAATCTTATCGAACACCCTTCCGTAAAGCAAACCAATAGGTTCGCCAACTTTTAACACAGTATTACCATATTGATAAACCTGAGGATTATTGGGATCGGCAAGATCATTTGATAAGGCCAGTACTTTAGAGCGGTTACCCGAGATATTTAATGTTCCGGACCATTGAAAGTTTTTAGTATGAATAAAGTCTCCGCTTAATTCGAGCTCCAGTCCGCGGTTACGGATATTGGCAATATTAGCCGTTACACCTGTATAGCCCGAACTGCTAGCCACGGTAATTGGGAAGAGCACATCTTTGGTCCGCTTTTCATAATAACCGAATCCGCCACGGAACCGCCCGTTGAAAAAGGAGAAGTCAATCCCTGCATCACGCTGCAAAGTAGATTCCCACTTTAGATGGGGATTACCCAGCTGACTAGGCGAAAGGCCGTTAAGTCCGGCGTAAGAAACCGGTGAGTATAAGGTGTAAAATAAATTATCGCCAATATTTTGCGTTCCGGTGTAACCGGCACTAGCACGTAATTTGATTTCGTCAATCCATTTTACATTTTTCAGGAAATTCTCTTTAGAAATCCTCCAGCCCAATCCGCCAGATGGGAAATAGCCCACCCGGTTGGCTTCAGGAAATTTAGAAGAAGCATCAGAACGACCTGTAAATGTAAAGAGATATTTATCGTACAGGTTATACGCCGCGCGCATGTAAAAACTCAGGAGCGAATTCTGATCTGATGTACCGGTAGCCGGAAGGGTTACTGCTGCCGACGACAGGTTGTTCAAATAGGTATCATCCGGAAATCCTTGTCCGCTTGCTGAGAAAGCATTCGATTTAGTAATCTGCCAAGAAGTACCAAATACTACATTCAACCTGTTGTTTTCGTTAAAATCCTTGTTGTAGGTAAGGGTATTTTCAAAAAACGTATTGGTTTGCTGCGATTGCGATTGTGTTGCTGTACCATTGTTAGAACTACCCGATCCGTTTGAAGTGGCTATAGATGCAGTACTGGGGATGTAGCTGGTTTGGCGGTAGTTGTTGTAATTTATGGCCACCGAACTTCTGAATTTTAAATCTTTCAGGATATCATATTCGCCCGCAACACTTCCAATCAGAAAGATCGCGTTAGAGCGGTTAACCCCTTTGGTAAGCACCAGCGGATTCTGAAAGCCTTCATAAGCATACGCACCCAAAGTGGCCGGGTCAATAATTTTAACACTGCCATCTGCATTGAAAGGCGCTACTGTTGGGGGCGCGAACATGGCCTGGGTGTAAATCCCGTTGGTAATGTTATTGGTCATGAAACCATAATCGAGGTTGGTGTTAAAGCGTAACTTCTTGCTGATTTCATTATCCAGGCTTACTTTTCCGGCTACTCTCGAATAATCGGTTCCAATTACCGTACCCTGGTTTTTATTGTAGGTAATAGAACTGTAGTAGGTAGAGCCTGTTCCGCCACCCCTTACCGAAACGTCGGCATTGTAAGTAAAGGCATTGCGCAGCACTAAATCCATCCAGTCGGTATTGGCTGTACCGAAGTAGTTCGGATCGTTGAGTATCTGTGTGGCCAGGGCATTAGGTGCCAGAACGGGTACAGCCGCTGCACGTGCATCATTCAGGTTTTTTGCAGCTTCTTTTACCAAAGCAATATATTGATCCCGGTTCAATACCTTTTCCTTTTCAGGCATTGATAAACCGGTATAATAGTTGGCTTCGAGTACTGGTTTTTGATTGGATTTCCCTTTTTTAGTGGTAATGATGACCACGCCATTGGCAGCGCGTGATCCATAAATAGCTGTAGCAGATGCATCTTTGAGGATATCGATGGTTTCAATATCGTTGATATTAAGTCCGCCTAAGCTGTTTAAACCACGGGCAAAAGAGCCGGCAACGGTAAAATTTGGATCATCGTTACCGCCTCTTTCCACAGGACTCACAATATCTGCCGCTCCTGCCTGGTAACGGTTTTGTACCTGCACCTGTACGCCATCAATGATGTAAAGCGGATCGTTACCCCCCATCAGTGAAGTTCCGCCCCTGATCCTGATTTTAGCTACTCCTCCTGGAGAACCGTCGGCCTGCACAACCTGCACACCGGCAGCCTTTCCGGTAAGGGCCTGGTCTATAGTAGCAAAAGGTACATTCCGCACCTCTTTCATATCTACCGAGGATACTGATCCCGTTAAGTCTTTTCTGCGGGCGGTACCGTACCCCACCACCACGGTTTCCTGAAGTTTATTCTCCCGAAGTTGTAAACTCACTACCATGTTTGCGCTTACCGGCTGTTCTTTGGTGGTATAGCCTACGTAAGAGAAAATCAGGGTCGCATTTGCAGGTACGTCAATGGTAAAAAGACCTTGTGTATTGGTGCTCACGGTATTTTTTAAATTGCCTTTTTCCCTAACGGTTACACCGGGAATAGGCCTACCGTCTTCATCCACTACCCTTCCGCGCAAATCAGCACTGGAAAACACCTCTTTAATGCGATCCAGTATGGAGGCTGATTTTTTGTTTAAAACAATAATTTTGTCTTTAATGGTATAATCGAATTGCTGGTCGAATACTTTTTTCAGTACTTCGTTCAGGTCCTGATCTTTAACATTCACATTCACTTTGCCAGCTGATTCGAGCAATCGGAAGTCGAATACAAAGTCATACCCAGTTTGGGTTCTGATTTTAGATAATGATAGATTCGAGAGAGGCATTTTTTTCATTTAAGGTTACTTTCTGACCAAAAGAGGCCGCTGAAACCTGTAATAGAGTGGCTGTGAGTATAAAGATGACCAATTTCATAGTCAATAGGATTTTATTAGGCAGCCGCAGCCGGGCCATGCCTAGGTTAAAAGCATAAATTTGCATACTTTTGTTTGGGTTTGAGTTGATTGGAAACTGTTGCTAAATATTTCTGATTCCCGATTTCGGGAAGGGCTCAAACTCGCGGATAGTGGTGTTCGCAGCACCATTATCCTTCGTTAAAACCCTGATCTTTCCGTTAACTCTGCTGTCGTAGATTTTTTTTCATTTTAGTTAGTTTGGTTTTTAGTTGATATGATTTAGGGGTTATTAATTAGGGAGAACGGTAACTTTTCTGTCTTCAATCTTAAATCTGATGTGTCCGGCTTCTGCCAGGCGTTCCAAAACCGCAGCTAACGATTTTGTCCTGGAAATTCTGCCTATGAGCGGAATGTGTTTAATTTCTTCATCCTGGTAGTTCACTTCTACGTTATACCAGCGTGCAATAATGGTCATCACATTTTCGAGTGGTTCGGCCCGGAAATAAAACTCATTTTTGACCCAGGCCACTTCGCTTTCCAGATCTGCCTCCACTACTTTAACAGATCCTGCTTTATTGATGGCCAGTTCGCCTGGTTTAAGCAAATAACTGTTATTAATCTTTACACTCCCTTCCAGTAAGGTTGTTCTGGTACCTGCTGTTTGGTTATAATCGTTTACGTTGAAATGCGTGCCCAATACTGCAACTTCCTGCTTTGCTGTTTTAACGATAAATGGATGTGCCTTATCTTTCGTAATTTCAAAATAAGCTTCTCCGGAAAGCTCAACCAACCTGTTTTTCATCCCCCTAAATGTGGAAGGGTAAGTGATGGAAGAAGCTGCATTCATCAAAACCACCGAACTGTCGGGTAAAATCACTTTAACTTTCTCACCATTCGAGGTGGCCAGCCGGTTATATGCTACAGGCTCACCTGACCGACCAGTAGTTTGACAGATAATTTCGCCACCCTCATGCTTCACAATAACCAAACCAGAGGCATCGTCGGGCTTTCCCGAAGTCATCTCGTTAATGTATATCTTTTTACCATCAGCCAGCGTAAGTGTTGCTCCATTTTTTCCTGCCGAAATATCCTGAGTAAAATCTACTGCCGGGGTTATACTTAAACTGTAAATTAAAATACCCAAACCAACAACAATGGTTAACGTAGCAGCGATGGCTATATTGACCCACAATTTCCTCTGGCTGGCTTTTCTGTCAGTACGGTTAAATATCTGTTCCAGCACGCGCGCGCTTTGCCTGTCCGTTAGCTGATGCTCATCAACCTGATTTTGTATAAAGTCCTCCAGAAGCACATCGATCTCCCTTTCATAACTGGGATCATCTACAAAATCCCACAGTTCCATCTCGTCAAGTTTTGTTGCCTGTGCCGATAAGTGCAGCTGCAATAATTCTTTAAGCCTAGTTGTCTGGATTGCCATAGCGCTAATTTTACTTCGTATTTAAACACATTGACACCAATCCCGGCTCATCGGGGTATATCAAAAAGAAAATATTACATAAACAATTGAATATCAATAAGATTATTTCATCAACACCATTACCAGCAGTGGAAAAGCGATTGCATTTTTCTTCAGGTGCTCCCTGATTTTTTTTAGTGCCAGGCGCATGTGTACGTGAACAGTTTGAGGAGAAATCCCCATTTGTTTGCCTGCTTCTTCATATTTTAAGCCTTGCTGATGGCAGAGCTGATAAGCCAGTTGTTGTTGCGGGGAAAGCCCCGAAATGGCCTGATCTACTATTTTTAAAGTTTCGCGGTAATCGAGCTGTTCGAGTGTTGATACTTCTGCCTGCTCTTCTGCCTGTTCTAAATCTAAACTCAGGTTGGCTCTTTTGGAAAGATCGCGCAGTACATTAAACGCGCGGTTACGCACCAGCCTGTTTAAATAAGCGCCAAAACTTTCAATTTCTGCTAAACGTGTCCTCGTATTCCAGACATTTAAAAAAACATCCTGAACAATCTCTAATGCCAGGTCTTCAGAATGGGTAATGCGTCTGGCAAAGCTGAAAACGAAATTTTGATAATGGTTAAAAAGCTTCGTAAATGCATATCTGTCCCCGCTTGTTATTTTCATCAACAATTCCTTTTCATTTAAAAGTGGTGAGACAGACATTGGCGGGTTTTGTATTTTAAATTTAATAAAACATTCAATAATAATAAAAAAGTGACTGTTTCAGGTGATATCTGAAGAAAAATCGCATATGAATTCGTCCTTATTTCTCAATTGAAAACCACATGTACCTGAAACTTCTGATAGCTGCCAAAGTCCCGCTCATGATTGGGCAAAGCCAATAACCCTGTATTAATTTGGATAGGCGGCTTGAATAGCTTTGCACATGTATTAACTTTAGCCTGTTAAACCAAAATCCCTACTAACCAAGTAAAATGAAAAAAATTACCCGTATTATTTGCATGTTCTGCCTGATGGCCCTTCAGTTAAATGCGGGTTTAGCGCAACAAAAGCCAAACATTCTGATTATTATATCCGACGATCACGCTTACCAGGCGATAGGTGCTTATGGTGCTAAAATAGCCAAAACACCTAATATTGACAGAATAGCGAATGAAGGTGCCATTTTTAACAAGGCTTATGTAACCAATTCCATTTGCGGTCCCAGCAGGGCGGTAATACTAACGGGAAAATACAGTCATAAAAATGGTTTCAGGGACAATGTAAACTACAAGTTTGACGGAAGCCAGCATGAATTTGTAAAAAACCTGCAGGCGGCAGGCTACCAAACCGGATGGATTGGCAAATGGCACCTGGAAAGCACCCCGCAAGGCTTTGATTTTTATAAAATTTTACCCGGGCAAGGGCAATACTATAATCCGGATTTTATTGGCATGGACGGAAAAACAGAGCACTTAACCGGTTATGCCAGTAATGTGATCGAAGATCAGGTAGAAAAATATTTAGATGGCAGGGATCAAAGCAAACCCTTCTGTTTAGTAATCGGTCATAAAGCCACACACCGCACCTGGATTCCCGATACGTGTGATATGGGTATGTATGATCAGGTTAACTTTCCGCTACCGGCAAACTTTTATGACAATTATACCAACCGCGAAGCCGCTAAGATTCAGGACATGAGCATCAGTAAAACCATGCAAATGAGTTATGACCTGAAAATGTTATCGTACAGCAAAAATGGGCATGAACCATCGGTAGACCGGATGAATGCCGAGCAACGGGCTAAATTTGATGCCTACTACAAACCCATTGATGCTGATTTAAAAGCCCGTAACTTATCAGGCAAAGCCTTAACCGAATGGAAATATCAGCACTACATGCGCGATTACCTGAGCACTGCAGCCTCACTCGATAGAAACATTGGCCGTGCACTCGAATACCTGGATAAACACAACCTGGCTAAAAATACCATTGTAATTTACCTCTCTGATCAGGGCTTTTACCTGGGCGAACACGGCTGGTTCGATAAGCGCTGGATTTACGAAGAATCGTTCAGAACACCTATGGTAATGCGTTATCCGGGTGTGGTTAAGCCCGGCACCAAATCAAACGATCTTGTATTAAATATGGATATTGCCCCAACCGTACTTGACGCTGCCGGGGTCAGCATTCCGAAAGATATTCAGGGCGAATCATTTTTACCGCTGCTTAGCGGTAAAAAAACAAAAGGCCGAGATGCGATTTATTACCATTACTACGAAAACGGCGAACATTCGGTATCGCCACACTTTGGTATCAAAACCAAAAGGTATAAACTTATCCGTTTTTATACCCGTGTAAACACCTGGGAATTGTACGATTTACAGACAGACCCAAGCGAGAACACCAACATATTTGGCAAGAAAGGATATGAAAAGCTTACTGCCGGGTTAATGGATCAACTGAAAAAGCAGATTGATAAATATGAGGATACGGAAGCCGAAAAAATCCTCAGTATGCGAGTTACTGGAGATGTGAATTAGTTTTATAAACAAAATACCTTAACAAATGGTCGGGATGTATAATCCCGGCCAACGAAAAAACAAGAAAAGCGATGAAAGTCACCAGGCCCGCGAATCTCATGGTACATTTCATCGAATCTACCAGCCTGCCCCATGTTGGTAGATTAACTTCAAAGCCGGCCTAAATATCCAAAACGCTATCTCCCACTCCGGCCTATCCCTAAAGCATTGCTATTTTAAAAACACTGATACCCGTTTAAACCGCATAGTATATTGGAGGATAAGAAGTTAATCCCCAGATTTGCTAAACCAATGCCAGGGGTTTTAAGCCCGGCACAGCTGGAATTCTTGTACCCAAATTAAGTTCATCCGTATAAGTGCAAACAATGGTGGTCCCTTCATTACTTACTACCAACGTGACGGGCATCTTTCTGACCTGTACAAAAAAAACAAAAAGCGGCAACCAATCACTACAAAACTGATAATGAGTAAAATACCCAAAAATTAGTATTGACCTTAACAACCATTAAGAATAAATTTAATGTACCAAACATAACACCATAACCCACAGTTCATATTCAAATTCCATCTTGGTACCACTGATGCAGGATTGCTTCAGAATTTAATGCATATTTTAATTTTATCTCAAATCCAACCTGAATTATTATGCCCACCAAAGAAGAAATCAGACAAAAAGTAAAGTCCATATTGGCCGATGAAGCTAATATTTCAATTGAGGACATTATCGATACGGGGAAACTCACGGATTTCCCCCTTAATCTCGATAAATCAGATCTTTTGCCGGTTACCATTAAACTACGTCAGTATGTTAAAACCCAAAAAGCCGATCAAACTGTATTGGTCAAGGAAACACGCACTCCAGGTTTGACTGTAAATGGACTAACTGATCTTATCAACACTAAACTAAATTAAGATGAAAAAGATACATCTGCTTGTATTCAGCTTTATGGTATCAGCATCAGCTTATGCCCAGACCAAAGCCGATAGTCTACAGCCCGTACTTGTACAGAAGATTAATCAGGCAAGCTCCTGGCTGTCCAGGAACGGATTTCAGGTCAGACGCTCTTTCGATGGCTCAAAGGAAGAAGCAAAGCCTGCTGCAATAGCATGGAACAGCGATTATGAAAACAAAAAGTTCTACACTTTGATTGATGTGGGCATCAAACTCACAGAACTGGAAGTACTACCCAACTCTGAGCAGGTCGCCCTGCTTTTTTATCCGAAAGCAGAATGGCACCGCAATACCATTAATGATGATGCCAAGAAAAAAAATAATCTTATGGGTGGGATCAATACGGAATTTTTCTGGCTGATTGCGGATCATTGGTATACCAGGCCTTTAATTACAGCATCTTTTGATTATAAAAAAGATTTTGTGAAAGACATTAAAACCACACAAACTAAAGGCTACCTGACATTTAACGGCTCTAAAGATGGCGAGCCCGGAGCACCTGTAAGAAACCGAACCAAGGCAGTGGTATTTAAATACTTTCCTTATACGGGCCTGGAACATTACCGCAATATCGGAACATCCGGGCAAAAAGCTTCAATGTGGTCTAACCGCCTTTATTTTGAGCTCTACCCTCTTTCCAGTTACCAATACCAGTATATCCAGTTAACCTTTGATTATACCTGCCGAAAGGTTTTCAATGATAGCCTGTACAACCAGGGCGACATGAGCTGGTTTAGCCTGGGATTAAATTTTTTCCCGGGTGGCAACGAAAAGCTAGGCCTTGGTCTTGATTATAGCCAGGGAGAAGATCCAAGCAGCAATTTTGTCAAAACGAAACTGCTTGCCCTTGGAATCAAACTAAAAATATAACCTTTTAAACTAACAACATGTTTTTATCGGAAGAATTATTAAAGGGATCACAAGCTCGTTTTCAAGCCATCAGTGGTACAAAACCTGCGTTTAAAAACAATAATCACCTGAATAAGATATCAGCTACAGAAATACCCGGGGTTTCCCCCGAACTGACCCAAAAGGAAGCTGAGCGCAGGATGAATCTGGAATACAAGGCGCCCGAACCTACCGAATTTGCCTTTGAACGGGCCATCGGCAAAAACGATTCTGTATACAGCAACTTTGTAGAGCTGATTATGGATGCGAAAGAAAAAGTCGGCAGGATTTTAGTTAAAAAAAATGGCAGTCTGATTGGCTATGCCACCGGATCTCTGGTCTCCCCCAGACTTCTGCTTACCAATTGGCACGTCTTCGAAACCGCCGCGGATGCTGAAAGCTCAGAGGTTCAGTTCGGATATGAATTTGATATACAAGGAAACGAAAAAGCAGCTACGGCATTCTCCTTCCGACCAGAGGATTTTTTTTATTCAAATAAAGAACTCGATTACTGCCTTGTCGCAGTCAGCCCCGGTTCAAGGGATGCCTCAACAACGCTTTCCAGGTATGGCTATCTGTACCTGGATCCGGAGAAGGGGAAACTCGGCGAACCCAAAAAGGAATCACTGAACATTATCCATCATCCTGATGGCGATTTTAAACAACTCTCCATTCGCCAAAACCTCTTCACAGATATTACGCCAACCACCATTTGGTATGAAACCGATACTGCACAGGGTAGCAGCGGCGCACCGGTATTCAATGACCAATGGCAGGTTGTTGCTTTGCACCATTCCGGGGTTGCGGCCAAAAACACAGATGGGGAATACATTGATAAATATGGGAATCCTGTTCCCTACATCGGTGGTAAGCTACAGGAGAGTAAGGTCAACTGGATTGCTAACGAGGGCATCCGCATCAGCGTGATCCTGGAAGATATCTTTAATAAACATCCAATAAATGAGCTTGTCGCGCAATTAAAGATCAAAAATGATACCGCAAGAATGCCTACCCCTGTGATCAAAAATGATGAGATAAGTGATAGCCCCCTTTCATCGTTCAATGCAAACAAACCTGTCCCTACATCGAGTGGCGATATCCGCATATCCCTTCCTGCAAGCCTGCTTAGTCCTGATGCTGACATCAGTTTGAAGCTACGCCGAAATGGATCCGCCACCAGCAATTTCCAGGCAGGGTTTACTCAGGATATTGAGGCCTTATCTCTTTTTGAACTCAAAAAACTGGAACAGACCATGGACTATTCGCTCTGCGAGGGCTATTTACCGAATTTCCTTGGAACAGAAATCCCAATGCCGGAGCCTGGCTCAATTCTTAAAAAATTTATTGCCCTTCCAAACCATAGCGATTCCTCTGAGCTCAAATACTTCCATTATAGTGTACGTCTTCATTCGCTCCGCAGAATGCCAGCAATCAGTGCCATAAATGTAGACGGCAACCCCAAACTCAGGTTAGATAACTTTAAACGCAAGGATAACTGGCTTCGCGACAACAGGCTTGATTTCAATATCCAGCTCGATGATACTTTTTACCGAAACAGTGGCTTTGACAGAGGGCATATGAGCAGACGGGAGGATGCGGATTGGGGAGATACCGCCGAAACGGCCAAACGCAATGCCGATCTGACCTGCATGCACACCAACGCCTGTCCTCAGATCGCAACGCTCAACCAAAGTTCAAGAAAAGGACTTTGGGGCAAACTTGAGCTTACTGTACTGGAAAACGGTGCTGTTTTAGAAGGCCCTCTTACCAATAAAATCAGCGTTTTCAATGGGCCTGTATTCCGTGATGATGACCCCGTATTCAGGGGCATACAGATTCCTATGGATTTTTATAAGATTATTCTTTGGCCAACAGATAACGGAGAAGTCAAAGCAACTGCTTTTCTCCTTTCCCAATCCAGGCTTGTTAAGGATATCAAATTTGAGCAGCTCGACATCCATAAAAACCTGGAGTTTAGATTATACCAATATCCGATAAGCAAACTTGCAGAAGACACCGGTATCAATTTCACTCAGATCGCCTCAATGGATACCTATCAGCAGGCAACAGCCGCCCATAACATTGAAAGCGAAACAGATATTGCAGCACTATTCAGTTAACCATTTATGCTTTAAACCATGATAGACCATTTAACCCTTGCCCTAACTATCTTAATTGCCGGCCTGCTCGGCGGCGTAATTAATTTTTTTATGGTACACATTAAAGAAGAGGAATTCAGTGACCAGTATATTTTTACCAAATGTATTTTCCTGGGTCTCGGCGCCTCAGCACTGAGTCCTTTATTCCTTTATCTCATTGGCAGTAAACTCCTTGAACCGGTTACTACAGGATATCCCTTGCTCAATTATTACGTCATCGGTGGCTTTTGTCTTGCCGCTGCCATTTATTCGAAACGTTTTATCGAAGACATTTACAGCAGAATCATTAAGGCCGAAAAGACAGCTAAGGACGCCAAGAAGACTGCCGATGAGGCAAAAGAAACCAGTAAGGATATTGAACAAAAGGTTATCGAGGATGATGATAGTGATCAGATGCTGGGCCTGGAATCCCTCCAGATCGGACAAACTGAGGAACAAAAAAGGGACTATCAATCGATCCTGCTATCCATCAGTACTTCCAAATATGTATACAGAACCTTTGACGGGCTCCATAAAGACACCGGGATAAACAAAAGCAGCCTAAAGCAATATCTTTCAGATATGGAAAACTCAGGGCTGGTGATTTCAAAGCTTAACAAAAGGGGCAATAAGGTGTATAAAATTTCAACCTGAGTGAGAGTAAAAATGACGAATCGAAACTGGTAAAAATCAGGTTTGACGAAATCGTTGCTATTGAAAGTATCCAAAACTATATTTCTATTTATACCACCCACAAAACGGTCGTCGCCCATATCACCCTGACAAAGATTAAGGAAATCCTTAAGGATAATAATTCATTTATCCAGATCCACAGATCGTTTATCATTTCAAGAAATTATTTAGAGGAAATAGAAAACAATCTGGTGAGGATGAAAAATGATCTGTTATTAACAATTGGAGAGAATTACCGCAATGAACTCATTGGCTTTGCAAAAAACGAAGACGATAAGAACAGGTCGAAATTAATTTTTTATATCAAAGTGAATTTTGATAAAATTCCTCTTTGCTTAATTGCATTTCAATAATATACTGGAAATGAGGAGCAAAAAGAAAGGGCAAAAGATTATTTAAAATCCTTTGCCCTTTTACGGGTGGCTGATGGGGCTCGAACCCACGACCCTCGGCACCACAAACCAATACTCTAACCAACTGAGCTACAGCCACCGTGTTTTTTGATGTCACAAAAGTACGACTTTTAACATTCCCTGCAAATATTTTTACTAAAGTTTTTACAACTAATTTTTAATTCCTTAACATTCAATTATTTGAATTTGAAAAAAAAATTCAGCGACAGATTAGACGAGCTATTTTGAAGCTAAAAACATAACTTTACTGCGTTTATGATCGAAATTTACACAGACGGAGCAGCAAGTGGAAACCCCGGACCAGGTGGTTGGGGCACGATTTTAAGGGCCGGCCAGCATTATAAAGAGCTAAGCGGCGGTTTCAGGATGACCACCAATAACCGAATGGAACTGCTTGCCGTAATTAAGGGATTAGAAGCATTAAAAAGTTTAAACCAACAGGTTACGGTTTTCTCCGATTCTAAATATGTAGTAGATGCAGTAGAAAAAAAATGGGTATTTGGCTGGGTAACCAAAAATTTCAAAGACAAAAAAAACAAAGACCTTTGGTTACGTTTTCTGGAACTCTATAAACTCCATAAAGTGAAATTCGTTTGGATTAAAGGTCACAACGATCATCCTGAGAATGAGCGTTGCGACCGTTTAGCGGTTTTTGCCTCACAAGATAAAGCAAATCTAGCTATCGACACCGTATTTGAAGCAGAAAGGGCTAAAGGAACCTAATCAATTCCACCCACCACACCCAGATCCTGTAGGGTATTTTCCACTTTTGTTTCAAGCGAAATTGATTTGGCAGTATATAAAAGCATCATTTCTTCGGCTTTCTCTACCATATTTTTCGATCCGATAAATACCGGTACCCGTTGGTGCAATTCGGTCGGTTCAATTTCCAGTATACGATCAAAACCTGTACTGGCCTTCCCTCCCGCCTGTTCAATAATAAAAGCCATCGGGTTGCACTCGTACAACAGGCGCAGTTTTCCTTTAGGTGAACGCGCGGTTGTGGGGTAAATATAAATCCCCCCCTTAATTAAATTGCGGTGAATATCGCCTACCATTGAACCGATATAGCGTGAGGTATAAGGGCGTTTGGTCGCCTCGTCTTCTACCTGACAATATTTGATATATTTTTTAACCCCATCAGGAAAATGTACATAGTTCCCCTCATTTACCGAGTACATATAACCGGTTTCAGGAATTTTCATTTGCGGGTGCGAAAGACAGAACTCACCGATTGATGGATCGAGGGTAAAACCATTGACTCCCTTGCCCGTAGTATAAACGAGCATAGTTGATGAACCATAAATGACATAGCCCGCAGCAACCTGCTCCGTACCTTTTTGCAGTACATCGGCCAAACTGGCCCGGCCTTCTACCGATTTCCTTCGGTAAATCGAAAAAATAGTTCCTACAGCAACATTCACGTCCGTGTTGGACGAGCCATCCAATGGATCAATGCACACGATGTACTTTGCATTTTGCGAAACAGGAGAATCAATATGAATGATCTCATCTTCCTCTTCAGTAGCTACAATACAACATTCGCCCCCACTGGTTAAAGCAGCTATAAACTGCTCGTCAGCATACACATCCAGCTTCTTTTGTTCCTCTCCCTGAATATTCGTTGTGCCCATATCCCCCAGAATATCAACCAACCCCGCTTTATTAATTTCGCGGTTAACAATTTTTGCCGCAATACCAATATCGCGCAGCAGCCTTGAAAGCTCGCCTTTGGCATAGGGAAAATCTGCCTGTTTTTCTATAATAAATTGCCCTAGTGTTTTAACGCCACAAACCATACTTAGTGTATATTTTACATTATCTACCCGATAATTCTATAACCTCTAAGGTATGAATATTTTCATCAGTAATGCAAAACCGGATCAAGGTTCTCACTTTGTGCCAGCCGTGTTTTCCCGCTGCGCCGGGGTTTATATGCAAACATTTTAGCTTTTCGTCGAACATCACTTTTAAAATATGCGAGTGCCCGGTGATAAATAATTTCGGAGGGTTAGTGTATATTTCAGGCTTTACAAAAGATGAATATTTACCCGGATACCCACCAATATGGGTCATCAACACATCTACCCTTTCACAGCTAAATCGATTTTTCTCGGGGAATTCATTTCTGATCGCTGCATCATCTATATTTCCGAACACGCCACGCAATGGTTTAAAAGCCGCCAGCGGCGCAGCCACATCAGGACCAAAATCGCCCGCATGCCAAATCTCGTCTACACTTTCAAAGTGTTTAAAAACCGCATCATCTAAAAAACCATGTGTATCTGAAATTAATCCTATTTTTTTCATTTTGTAAACTTAATACCCACCGCATTTTACAGGTTTACAGCCCAAATAACCTTTTAGTTTGCCGGTAAATCAATGGAAAAAGATCAATTGCTAACCGAAATGAGGCGACCAGTGCAAGCAGTTATCCTATATTTTTTCTGTAGGATTTTATCATCATCCTGGCCTATCCGAAAAGATTGCAGTTATTTTTTCTTCTGCGCCTTAAAAGTTCCGTTAGGCTGTATAAATGATACAGCAGTTACCTGATTATTGGCAGTAACATCGAACTTAACACTAAACCCTTTAAGTGCTTTTAAATTAAAAGCATCCGTTTCGGTAGCCACGGTTTCATATTCCGGCTGCCCGGGCACATACACCATCAGCGTGGTCCCTTTCAAAAAAACTTTCGCCGTAACCTGCCCTAAAGCATATTCACCTGTATATTTTTGCAGTTCCTGAATTGTTAATACCTTCACCTCAGGCTTAAAATCAAACATCACCGGTTTTTCACTTCCATCCAAAAAGATCCCTACTCCTTGTATCTTCCCATCTACCCCACTTGAGAAATTAAACATCAGGTTGCTTTGCGTGGTATCTGCCACGCCTTTCTTATCAATAGATCTGGGATCAAAAACATCATAATACATATGCTTTAGCAATACTTTCTCATCACTTAAAACCGTATACAGATTATTATTTTCGAGCTTTACCTTAATAATACCGTACGCCGGGTTTTCAAAAGAACCGGTATAATCTTTCAGTGGGCGCTGCAAGCCAGTATTTAAAACCGGAGATTTTTTACTTTCCTTATTGGCTAACCGGCCAGCTTTTGCTTTTTCTCTTGCCTCGCCGTTCCAATCAATTGGTTTCAATTCAAGTATGCAATCAACAATAGAATTACGTACTAATGCAGGCACCTGAGAGCCATTTTGATTGCTCAACACCACAACCCCCAGCTGATCTGACGGCAAAAAAGCAACATTTGCAGAAAAACCATTAATATTACCGCCATGCTCTACCATATAATGCCCGCGGTAAGAACCAATCATCCAGCCAAGACCATAGTTGGCTAAAAAAATATCATCGTGCGCCCCAGGCAATTCGGGTTCCATCACCATTTGCGAACTGGCCGCTTCCCGAACATAATCAACAGGCAAAATTTCCTTTTTCTTAAAAGAACCACCGCTAATCCAAACTTTTAGCCAGTTAGCCATATCATTTACGCTACTGTTAATGCTTCCAGCTGGCCCCATCCCATTAATATTGTAATAATCTACTTTTTTAATTTCATTTTCTTTAGTGAGGGTATAAGGTAAAGAAGCATCACTATCTTGCTGAAAGGCCTTGATATCAGTGTTCGAGCGCGTCATTTCGAGTGGAGTGAAAAACTTTTCTTTAATGTTTTGCTCCCATGTTTTGCCGCTCAATCGTTCAACAATCATACCCTGTGCCAGATACATGAAGTTATTGTAAAACCATTTTTCACGTACTGCAGCTGTAGGTTTCATGTATTTTACACGGGCAATAATACTATCCCTGTTGGCCGTATTAAACAAAAGCCACGAAAAATCGTACCTGGATAAGCCCGTGCGGTGCGCCATCAGATCGCGCAAAATGATCTGACTATTCATTTCTTCATTATAAAAGCGCAATTGCGGCAGTAAGCTTACAGCCTTATCTTCGAAACTTAGTTTCCCATCTTTACGGAGCAAACCCAACAAAGAACCTGTAAAGGCCTTACTGGCAGATCCAATTGCAAAAAGGGTATTCGGGGTAACCGGTTTTTTATTTTCTACATCGCGGTAACCGAAACCTTTGCTGTAAATCACTTCATCGCCCTTAACCACTGCCACAGCAAAGCCTGCAACGCCCTGGTCTTTCAATATTCGGTTAAACAAAGTATCAATGCCATTTAAACGATCGGCAGTTTTTGAAGATTGCGCTAAAACAGACGTAGTAATAAAGCAGAATAGAATCAGAGCTAAAGCGTTTTTCATATTAACAGAGATGAGTTATTTATATTCTTACGAAATTACAAATGATAACGGGATAATGTTGTGCCTGATTCAATAAGCCAGAAAAAAATCTTTTAACAACGCCTTATACTCAACTGTATTTTCTTTTAAAGACTCGTAGATATAAAAATCCGTTTCAGTGCAAGGTAGTTGTGCTTTGCTTAAACAAACAATCTGCCTAAATGTAGCTTTATTTTTATCAGAATGAAGATTTATCTGCACGCAAGGTTTTAAATTTAATAAAGCACCTCTGGCGATTACCATTTGCGCTTGTTTTACCGGTAGAATAAGCCAAAGCTTACCATTTGCAGTTAAAAGGCCTGCTGTTTTCTCAATTAACCTGTCAAAAAAATCAGACTCAGCGTGCCGCGCAATTCCTTTCCTTACCTCTTCGTTCTTAAGATCATTTACAAAAAAAGGAGGATTAGATACAATCAGGTCAAATTGTTCCGAATGAATGTATTGTTCAATTGCTATATTGTTGATGGTTAAACGATGATTGAATGGCGATTGTTGAAAATTCCGTTCAGCAGTTTTCGCAGCCTGCTCATCGATTTCTACCGCATGTATGTTTGCACCAGGAAAACGCTGCGCCAACATCAGAGCAATTACACCAGTGCCTGTTCCGATATCCAATATCCTTTGAGGTGATGGATGCGAAACTGTTGCACCAAGCAATACCCCATCGGTATTAATTTTCATGGCGCAACCGGTTTGGTCTACCGCAAATTGCTTAAACTTAAAAATACTCATACTCGATTAAAATCTTATCCCTACCCTGACAGGCAGAAAAATAGATTGGTGTACAAATCTGAAACCTGCTTTAAACTGCAGGCTTACTTTTTTAAATACCTGATGCTCAACTCCACCACTTACATCAACAAATGATCCGGTTGAGCCCCCATCGTACTGATTATTAATGTGGCTTCGACCAATCTTAAGATTAAACAAAGGCGAAGTTTTAGTCCCTGAAGTCAGGTATTCCAAATCACCAAAAACAGCATATCCTTTAGTTCCTTCATAATTTAAATATCCTGCACCTAAACCCAATCTCAGGTTATTTCTAAAACTTATTCCATTAACAATATTGAGGTCAATCCCAGCTGGATTATTATTCAATTGATATCCTTTCCATCCCTCTCCGGCATCCGCTTTTAGTGGTCTTGACAGGAAAAAATGATACCCTGTTTCGACCTTACCAGTATATTTAACCAGAGATTGTGCCGCGACAGTTAAAAACACATTTACCAGTACAAAGCATAAAAATATTTTTTTCATATTTAAGCGCATAATCAAATGTATGTAATGCCTAAATCTCGTATAATTCTAATGGCAAACCATCCGGATCTGCAAAAAAAGTAAAGCGTTTGCCCGTAAACTCATCAATTCGGATCGGCTCGGTAACAATTCCCTGTTCATTTAATCGCTTAATTTCCTTTTCAATATTTTCCACCTCAAAAGCCAGATGACGTAAGCCTTGTGCCTCCGGGCGTGATGGCCTTGCCGGTGGATTTTCGAAAGAAAAAAGCTCGATTTGATATACGCCATTCACCGCCAGATCAAGCTTGTACGATTTCCGTTCTGTCCTGTAAACTTCGGCGAGCACCGTAAAACCCAGTTTATTCACATAAAAATCTTTCGATTTTTCATAATCCGAGCAAATAATGGCAATATGATGGATACGCAGCATAATAATGAATGAATTGAAGAATGAGTGTATGATTGAATGATTTGCAAAGTTCTGCATTCTCCAATTCAAAATTCAATCATTCGGTCATTATTTTAAAATCATTCAAAATTCTCGCATTCAATCCCCCATTCCTTCACGCATTAAATTTAAAAACGCTATTTTTGCAACTTCAAAAAAAAAGCATGATTCATTTCTTCCTTAGTCAATCGCAGGCGGTTTTTGTTTTACAAACAGACAAAGCGCTTTCTACAACTGATATTACTAAACTCGAATGGTTATTTGGCGGTGCCAAAATCTCGCAGGAAACGGCTTTAACCGGCTTTTTTGTAGGACCACGGGCAGCTATGATCACTCCATGGAGTACCAACGCGGTAGAAATTACCCAGAACATGGATATGCAGGGCATTATCAGGATCGAAGAATTTAAGCAGGTAGACGAAGCCTTTGCAGATTACGATCCGATGCTTGCTCAAAAATACAATCAGATTGATCAGGAAGTTTATACCATTAATATTAAGCCTGAGCCAATTCTAGAAATTACGGATATTGCAGCTTACAATAAACAGGAAGGGCTTTCTTTAAGTGATGAAGAAGTTGATTATTTAAACGCTTTAGCACAAAAATTAGAAAGACCATTAACCGACTCGGAAGTTTTTGGCTTCTCGCAGGTAAACTCAGAACACTGCCGCCACAAAATCTTTAACGGAAAATTTGTAATCGACGGTATAGAACAGCCTACTTCCTTATTTAAGCTGATTCGTAAAACCTCCGAAGTAAACCCCAATGATATTGTTTCGGCTTATAAAGATAACGTTGCTTTTATTAAAGGTCCTAAAGTTCAGCAATTTGCACCGAGACGTGCCGATCAGCCTGATTATTATGCCTTGAGTGATTTCGATTCAGTAATCTCTTTAAAAGCAGAAACACACAATTTCCCAACTACTGTAGAGCCTTTTAACGGTGCTGCAACGGGTTCTGGTGGCGAAATCAGGGACCGTTTGGCTGGCGGACAAGGTTCTTTACCTTTAGCCGGAACTGCGGTTTACATGACCGCCCTTTCGCGTTTAGCGGATAACCGCCCCTGGGAACAAGGCGTTGAAGAAAGACAATGGTTATACCAAACCCCAATGGATATCCTGATCAAAGCATCGAATGGTGCTACCGATTTTGGAAATAAATTTGGTCAGCCGCTAATTACCGGTTCGGTTTTGACTTTCGAACACGAAGAAGATGACCGTACCCTGGGTTTTGATAAAGTAATTATGCTTGCCGGTGGTATTGGCTATGGTAAAGCTAGCCAGGCGCAAAAACTTAAACCACAGGAAGGCGATAATATCGTAATTCTGGGGGGCGAAAACTACAGAATCGGAATGGGTGGTGCTGCAGTTTCATCGGCTGATACCGGCCAGCATGGAAGCGGCATTGAATTAAATGCCATCCAGAGATCAAACCCCGAAATGCAGAAACGTGCCGCAAATGCGGTTCGTGGTTTGGTAGAGAGTAATCACAATCCGATTATCTCAATCCACGATCATGGTGCAGGTGGTCACTTAAACTGTTTATCAGAGCTGGTTGAAGAAACCGGTGGTTTAATTAACCTTGATAAACTTCCGGTAGGCGATCCTACCCTTTCGGCAAAAGAAATTATCGGTAACGAGTCACAGGAAAGAATGGGATTGGTAATCGGCAACGATCATATTGAAACCCTGCAGAAAATTGCTGACCGCGAGCGCTCACCGATGTATACCGTAGGTAAAGTTACCGGCGATCACCGTTTCACCTTTAAATCAGCAACTACCGGTTTAAAACCTATGGATCTGGAGCTGGCAGCCATGTTTGGCAGCTCGCCGAAAATTGTAATGGAAGATCGCACGGTTGATCGAAAATACAGCGATTTAAGTTACGATGCCAGCCAGTTCAACACTTATTTAGAGCAGCTGCTTCAATTAGAAGCTGTAGCTGCTAAAGATTGGTTAACCAATAAAGTTGACCGTTGCGTAGGTGGCCGCGTAGCCAAACAACAGTGCGCAGGCCCTTTACAATTGCCGTTAAACAATTGTGGTGTAATGGCTTTAGATTTTCAGGGCAAAGAGGGAATTGCTACTTCAGTTGGTCACGCACCGGTTTCAGCTTTGATCGATCCGGCTGCAGGTAGCCGCAACGCCATTGCCGAATCACTTTCAAATATTATCTGGGCTCCTTTAAAAGATGGCTTAAAAAGCGTTTCGCTTTCTGCCAACTGGATGTGGGCCTGTAAAAACGAGGGTGAAGACGCCAGGTTATATTCAGCTGTTAAAGCTTGTTCTGATTTTGCAATCAGTTTAGGAATCAACATCCCAACCGGAAAAGATTCCTTATCAATGAAACAGAAATATGCAAACGGAGATGTAATTGCCCCCGGAACAGTAATTATTTCTGCTGGCGCCAACTGCGATGATATTACCAAAGTGGTTGAGCCCGTATTGCAAAAAGATGGTGGTGCCATTTACTACATCAACCTGTCTAACGATGGCTATAAACTGGGTGGTTCATCTTTCGCACAGATTTTAAATAAAGTAGGTGCAGAAACACCAGATATTAAAGATGCAGATCAGTTTAAAAAGGCATTCAATACCATTCAACAATTAATTAAAGCAGGCCAGATCCAGGCCGGACACGATATTGGCAGTGGCGGTTTAATTACGACCCTGTTGGAAATGTGTTTTGCCGACCGCGGATTAGGTGCCCAAATAGATTTATCGGCTTTAGCAGAGCAGGATAGCATTAAATTGCTTTTCGCCGAAAACATCGCCGTGGTTTTCCAGGCCGATGCTGCTGTAGAAACTACATTAATCGAAAACGGCGTTACTTTCCACAAAATTGGTACAGTAAGCACTTCAGCTACGCTTGATATTATAAATGCTGCCGACAGCTTTAGTTTCGACATCGATCACCTGCGTGATGTCTGGTTCAAAACTTCCTACTTATTAGATAGCAGACAAACCGGTAATGGTTTAGCAAAAGAACGTTACGACAATTACAAAAACCACGTTTTAAATTACAGTTTCCCGCTTACCTTCGACGGTAAAAAACCGGTAATCGACGAAACCAGGCCAAGACCAAAAGCAGCCATCATCCGCGAAAAAGGAAGTAACTCTGAGCGCGAACTGGCAAATGCCATGTATTTAGCTGGTTTTGATGTGAAAGACGTACACATGACCGACTTAATTACCGGCAGAGAAACTTTAGCAGATATCCAGTTTATTGGTGCTGTGGGTGGTTTCTCAAACTCTGATGTATTAGGGTCGGCAAAAGGCTGGGCTGGTGCATTTTTATATAACGAGAAAGCAAGGATAGCTTTAGAGAAATTCTTTGCCCGCCCCGATACTTTATCAGTAGGAATCTGCAACGGCTGTCAGTTATTTGTTGAACTGGGCTTAATTAATAAAGACCATGCCGATAAGCCTAAAATGTTGCATAATAAAAGTGGCAAACACGAAAGTATTTTCACATCGTTAACCTTACAGGAAAACAATTCGGTGATGTTATCAAGCCTTGCCGGCAGCACTTTAGGTGTTTGGGTATCACATGGTGAAGGAAGATTCTCATTACCATACGCAGAAGATCAATACAAAATTGTAGCTAAATACGCTTACGAAACCTATCCGGCCAGTCCGAACGGTTCTGATTACAACACCGCAATGTTGTGCGATGAAACCGGTCGTCACCTGGTTATGATGCCACACATTGAACGTTCATTGTTCCAATGGCACTGGGCAAATTACCCGGCAGGCAGAAAAGACGAAGTTTCGCCATGGATGGAAGCTTTTGTAAACGCCCGCAAGTGGATCGAAAACCACGGGTAACATAAACGGCAAAGATGTAAATGGATGATGGCACAAAAACCTCATCCATTTTTTTGTTTCATTAACAGGTCCGTCTTTTTATGCAGAGTGCAACGGACCGGGAACCATGTATCGTTAAGCCAAGCTAAATCCTTCAAAATAGATTTCTCCGCTACAGAAGGTAACAACCATAAAAAAACGGCCTGAGCACTGCCCAAGCCGTTTCAATTTACCCAACCCCACATTTTTCCTAAAACAATTGCGTTAAAAGAAAATCAATCTTATACCTCATATCTAATATCTCGCATCTCAAACCTAATGCCTCAAATCCCCCTAACATCCTTTCGCACCTCTTTCCGCCAGCCCTTTCCGTATTTGCGATCCATAAAAGTGCCTATTACTTTATTATAAGCTTCAATCCTGATATCCGAAGGTCCTACACATCCAAAATCATAATACACCACGCCATACTTTTGCTCAAATAGTTCCTGTCCCTTAACGTGCGTAGCCACAATACCACCCTGAATCAGTAATTTAAGCTTACCTTTTTTAATATCAGTATTGGCCTGTTTAATACTTTCTGCCTCGACAGGATCGGCAGCAAGCATCGGTTTCGCATTTAACCGGAGCATAGCCATGCAAAGGAAAATCAATAAGAATGTGTGTCTTTTCATGGTTGGACTGGCCAATATTAGTTAGAAATCTGGAAATTAATCGCCATATTATATCTCACCCGAACCGGAATCCCTTTATTTTTTCCAGGTTTCCATAACGGCGATTTTTTAATTACTTTCATGGCTTCTTCATCGCAACCAAAACCAAGCCCTCTTAATACTTTTACATCGCTAACAGAACCATCGCGTTCTACCACAAAACTCACAAACACTTTACCCTGGATATTTGCCTCTTGTGCCTGATAAGGATACCTTAAATTACGCTCCATATATTTAGACCATGCTTTGGCTCCACCGGTAAACTCCGGATATTCATCCACACCACCAGCAAGATATTCAGTATTATCAGTGGTTCCTGCGCCATCCTTAGCAGTTCCGGTTCCATCGCCTGTACCTTTACTATCAGGCGTAATCACTGCATTGGGTTTTTCAACCCCATCCTGTGTTTTATCGCTGATTACCGCTTTTTCAATTTCTTTTAAACTAGGTGGTTCGGGCAGATCAACTTTATTCACTACCACTATTTTCGAAGGGAGTGCTATGGTTTTAACTTTCACCGGATCGGCCTTTGCAGGCTCAGGTTTCTTTTCCGGTTTTGGCTCCTCTTTTTTCATTTGATGAACCACATCTGTTAGATCAACAGGTTTCACAATTTCTACCACAGTTGCTTCCTTCGGAAACAATTTGGCATAAATTAAAGGAGAAAAACTCAACAGTAAAAATAAGCCCCCGGCGATGAAAAGCGCCCGGGTCATAATTGATGATGATTTAGATCTTAAATCATAAGCGCCATAATTTTTGTTGCGGTCTGCAAATACAAGATCGAGCCACTCGGTTTTGTATACGTTAATAGAAGAGTTGAACATAGTTTATAGTTTTATACCATGATGCAACAAAATCACGTATTCCATAAAACATTCAAAAAATCTGTTTTCTTTACAAAAAATGAAATTTCACGACCGAAAAACATTTTTTTATTTCATTTTCAATAAAATTGATGTAAAAAACACGATTTTTTTACGAGAATTAAGAAAATATAGTATTTTTGACAAAAAACATAACAAATTAATGAAAAGCTTAAGAACCATCGCATTAAAAGAGGCTCAAAACAGAATTTCACCAGAAGTTAAATCTCCTTCAGCAAAAATCTCTGACTTTTTTGGCGC